>Ga0181415_1000002_pt1 | contig 116243 bp, 141 predicted proteins | sample 38SPOviralmetaG_FD_130140 | JGI IMG/M metagenome (GOLD analysis project Ga0181415, IMG submission 130140) | Marine viral communities from the oligotrophic San Pedro Time Series (SPOT) site, San Pedro Channel, CA, USA - 38 SPOT_SRF_2012-12-11 | ecosystem: Environmental > Aquatic > Marine >...
ATCATCAAACTTCTTAGGGTCAAATGATATAGTCTTCCTACATGGATTTGTTATCTTAGCTGTTGATACTACCCACCATTGAGGTGCTGTCAAATTAACAGGACGTGGTAAATCAGGTTGCATAATATCAATCTGAATTGGTTTGGAAGATATTTCTATCTGTTTCGTTGGTATTAGTGAACAACCACTAATCGCTATTGTCAGGAACAGTAAGCTTATAAAGTTCTTCTGTATCATCTTCCATACTCTCCATTACTTTTTCACTTCCATTGTTAAACCTGTTGGTTATCAACCCTGGCTTTTTCAATGCAAGCATATCTAGATTATGTCTAGCAAAGATTGCTAAGTATTCAGCTTTCTCTGCCTCTATTTCCGCATTTCTACGACTCATGTTCATAAGAGATTTACCTTGTCTCTCATATGACTCTCTCAAGGCGTCCATAGCCTGTTTCTGTTCTTCTACTGCACTTTCTAACTTGATATTGTTAGCAGTCAAGGTCTGATTCTGATTGTACATATAATAACTGAACAATCCTAGTGCAACCAACAGACCAATTAATAAATTCTGCATTAGTCCTCTACCTCTATTTTATAATTGAGTCCAGCAGCTCCACGAATCTCTACTGGTCTCTTATCCGAATCAATGAAAGATAGAAATTTCTCTTTCTTCGTGATTATCTTTCTTACACCAGTGTAAACTCTATCGTCTTTATCACCCCATTCGGCGTTATACGATACAGACACAATGTAACGTGTCATGAATAATGATTTTATCCATGACCATAGGTTCCAAAATTGTCGTTTTAAAAAATCCATACTAATAATAATGCCAATAAGAATCCTTTTGCAAATGATATCCACATTGCGTGGTATTCACTAATGTTAAAGAAGTCCATATATTTGTATACTTGTTGTTCATGCCAATCTAGAAATTTATGTAAATGTTCCATATGTTTCTCCTATGACCACTCAATCCAACCAGTGGTTATATATTTATGCCCTGAGATAGGTGGATTACCTCTGTGGACGTGTGTAAAGTAGCCTGGCCATACCAAGAAGTCACCCTTCTTTGGTTTGTATCTACAATGTTGATATAAGAATTCTGTTTCACCACCCTCGTCAACGTCATTAAGATATAACATATATGCTAATACTCTATCACGTGTTTCTCTACCCATTGTCTCACAATGCCATAAATGATATCCTTCGCCTGGTTCTGTTCGTTGTACCTTCGGAGGCTCAATCACTTTTATAAGGTCTCTTAGTTCTTGAAAGTAATGTTCTGTATATATTGGTAATATGTCGTCTTGAATCTTTCTTACTAATTCAGAATTGCGGTCTGAGAATCTAGCTTCTTCGGTGGGTGGTAGTTTAGCATAAGACGGAGTTGAAGTATCTGATTTTTCTAACTGGTTGTTTGTGTCATATTGTCCACGTACATTAATCTGACCATTATCTTTTACACAATGCCAATATTCAATTAATGAATCGCATTCTCTGTCGTCAAAGAATCCTCTGCAGTGCATTATAAAATTATTGTTAAGTTCTACGGATTCCCCGTTAGGAAAGTCCTTCGTCACTGTTTGCATAATTATGTTTCCTATGGGCAAGTTTTTCTTCCCAGTTTTCTATTGCTTTATGGATTCCTTCCTCAGCAAGGACAGAACAATGGAGTTTGATGGCAGGCAACTCAAGAGCCTCTGCAATATCTTTATCTTTAATTTGTTTTGCCTGTTCAATTGTTCTACCTTTGAGCATTTCAACAAACATGGTTGATGATGCGATAGCAGAACCGCATCCATAAGTTTTGAATTTGACATCTTCTATAATATCCCCATTCATTTTTAGGTCAAGTTTCATAACGTCACCACATGCTGGTGCACCTACTAGTCCTGTTGCAACATTAGGGTCTTTAGGGTCGAACCTACCGACTGCATGTTTCTCAGGATTAGCTAATACGTCTTCAAATCTGTCTACTACCTTTTTACTATATGCCATGTTTTATTTATATAAAAAAATAGGGGAGTTTCTTTAAAGACTAAACTCCCACACCGAAAAATCGTCTCGCAATTTCAGTTATTGTATTTTTTCCTACGGACGTATAACTGGGCGCACATGCTCAAGACCCGTCCAAGAGAGTGTGGATTCAACCACTATTCAATACCCCTAAGCATATTGACCCCTCAAAATTGGTGAGTACAACGGGCGGTTTTCTGTTGCTTCTTGTGCTTATAGTCATCTTCGCAATGAAGGTTCCACACACCACTCACACCAATCAAACGTGGTTAGTAACCGCAACTTCCTTTTGAAAGTCAAGGATATTACCACCATTTCTCAATGCTTTAAGTTGTTCGATAGTGTTAGCGGCACTAGTGTGAACTATACCGATACCACCCGCTTCAACCCAAGCGTCAATGTTCTTTTGTCTGTCGTCAATCAAGACTGCACCTTCAATAGCAAAGGCAGCTTTCTGACTACCACTGTAAGTACAAGTAGTGACAACAAATGGGTCAACCCACTGTTTAATCCACTCTTGCTTATCATACACAACTGTTCTTCTGTTTATCGCACCAGCGGCTGTCAAGATTTCCCAAGGAACACCAGTATGTTTTACATATCCGATTAGTTCATGGTAATCAACCATTGGTGGTAAGTTTCTGAACAGTCTTTTGTCAGTTAATTCTTGTTTTCTTTCGTCATATTCAGTGTGACCTTTAGCGTCAGCAGTAAGGGGTTTTCCTATCATTTCAGATACACCCTTAATGAAGTCAACTAGGACTCCGTCCATGTCAATAAAGATTGTTTCTAATTTCACTTCTTTTTTCATCATGTGTATAGGCTAACATTAAAATAGGGTCATTGTCAAGCGCTTTTCCGCTATTTTTTGACCTATTTTCTCTGCTTCAACCTCGTCTATCCCTTGCCTGGCAAGGACTTGACGGACATGCACCATTTCATGTGCAAGGGTTATCTCCCTTTCATCGTCTAATTTGACATATATTGATATATCTCTTAGTTTTCCGTGTATTGGGTACTCAATATAACCTTGTTTTGGGTGTGGGTGTGGTAGGCGATAGATATGTACACGAATCTTCCGAGAATCCTGAATACCTAACTCTCTTGCGTAGTAACAAGCACTCTCTTTCAGTGCTTTATATCTACTGTAGACCCTCATTTAACTCAATCACTCTTTCTTTCTTATACCATATTTTACTGTAAACTTTTGTACTTCTCCACTTTCCGTCTACCATTTCTTCTATGACCCACCTAGGAGTTCCGAATGGACTCCTGTCACGCATAAGACGTGCTTTCTCTTTCTGTAATATCAATAATCTCATTAGAAATATCTACCTAACCATTTGCTTAATCTTTTGAATGATTCGTCTTCGGGATTGTATACTTTAACAGGTGGTATTTGTGCTACCTCTTTTTTGACATAGTCATATGGTTTGTCTAAGTAATCAAACCAATTTATCATGTACATATCATCACATAATTTTGCACGTTGTTGTGCTTCTCTGATATATCTTCTGACTTTACGGAATCTTTTGAAACTGAGGGACATGACTTTTAGTTGAAATAACCATGAGATAATTTTAAATCCTCTTTGGTATGCTTGATTTATCTCAAATTCTATTCTACAAAGTTCACCTATTCCGTCCTGTCCATAATCTGTCATTATGTGTGATACGTCATGTAAATCCATATTCCAATAAGCATATGCCATGTTTGGATTAGGTGGTACATGTAAACTTGTTATGTCACTTGTTTTATCCCAGTTACCAAGAAACTCTTGTCTTACTGCACCAACTGTACCTTTCTTAAATTTCTTATTTAATGGTAGTCTCTCACCTTTTAGATATCTTTTACCTTGAGGAGTTTCTTGCCATTCCTCAATTATCTTTTTATATCCCTTACCGTTAAATGCGACATTTATCTCAACATAGGCCTGTGTGTCACCTTTGTTTTTTATAAGACGTTTGATTGCAGATATCCCTGCAGGTATATTAATTTCGTAGGCTTTGTAGACTTTTTCAGGCATTTCTTAACTTTTCTCCACACTTTGGACACTTCAATGGGATATCAAGCAGTTTTGTGGCCGCATAATGTTTATCCCATTCCTCATCTATATTTATGACTGGTATGTCATGGAACATTTCTGACGGTAACGGGAATCCTATATGCTCAGTCTTCTTCATCTATTTCTTCGAGTTGACCTTCGTCAATCTCAGCACCACAATAAGGACAATGCTGGATTGGATAATGGTGTTCGTCCATTTCAGAATATATCTCACATTCTGATTGACAATCTGTACAAAAAAGTTTAATTAAACTCACTGTTGTATGTTCCCTCTTCTTTTACTAGGTAATTAGGTTTGTTGATTAAATGTGGCAATTCTAAATGTTTGCATATATTCTCGTAAGACTTAACCTTCCCATTCAATGTCACGAATGGTAAAGGCGTTTCCCCAATATCTTTGTATGTAAAATCTAAACCGCATATGTAAATCCTTACTTCGTTTTCTACCCTATCTACGGTATCAAGCATATGTCTGTATCTGTCACAGTATACGTCTTGTTCCCTTTCAGTAGGAAGATATAATTTATAACTGTCCACCTTTATGTAGTCCTTCAAGTTCAGTGTATCCACCGATATTTTCTTCATTAACTATAATTTGTGGAAAGGTTCTGGCGCCAGGAAATTGTTCCAATACGTCTTCTCTCTGAAAGTCTTCTCCTAACTGTTTATATATAAAATCATATCCATTAGTTTCACATAGTCTCTTTGCCATGTCACAGTATGGACACTGTGTTTTTCCCCATATCTCTATCATTTGTTACTGTACTCCATGTTTATTTTAGAATGGTGTTCTTCGTCTGCTCTAACTTTCTTAATTAAGTCAGATAGTTTAGCACTCTTCTTCATTTTATAATAATCGATAGCGAGTTGTGGTGCAGGTATATTCTCTACTTCTCCACTCTCTACCAGTCTTAAATACTCAGTGTATGATTTGACTGCTTCTTGTTCAAAGTATGCAATCATTCTATGTGCAGTTCTAAAGTCCACTATGTAAACTAAGAAGTAAAACAACATAAAAATCATTTGTGCAAACAAAACTAGGTATCTTTCAAACCAGTTTGGATTTGCAATTTCTATGAAAAACATTAGGTGCATTCTTTCATTCTCTGCTTCTGCTAACATTTCTCGTATCTGAGGCCCCCAACCAGTCTTCATTTTCCTGAGACTTTTGAGGTGTAACCACATACCAGCAACCATGCCTGGCACTCCTGCAACTGTTTCTAATACAACTGCTCTGTGTCCGTATCTATTTGCAAAAAATGTATCCGCAATGAAACGGAAAAACTTGGTCATGGATTTTGCAAATATATCTCTCATTTCAATTCTGTTTCTATAAATTTACCGAGAGTTTGTATGTCTTGTTCTGATAACATTCCTGCCTGTCCCCACATAGTGGCTGACATAGCACCAACTTGTTCCCCATTCTTATACTGAGTCAATCTATTTATTATGTAATCTGAACTCTGTCCTGCGAGTCTAGGGAATGATGCGATACCTTGTCCTTCTTGACCATGACAGGCGGCACAACCTGCCCATAAACTTCTAATTGAACTGAACTCGTCTGCGTTTGCGAGTTCTTGTTTTGCTCTGAGTTGTTCTACTACTGTTCCATTGACTCTTACATACTCTTCATAACATTCACCTGAACAATTACTGTTTCTTGAATAACCTTTATATTCTAAGTCGGGATAGATAACCGTAGCGAAAAAGAGTGCAAGCAAAGTGCACCCAAATAATACCATTCCTAATTCTCTCATATGATTTGTAATATTATGTATATCAGTCCGATAACAAGTCCTAAAAATGCCACCAATAATATGATAGCGGTTGTAAATAAGTTTAAAGGTGTTGGGTTAAAGTCTTCTTTACTCCCTGCACCCAGTAATAATTTAAATATCAATCTCATGCGACATTTCTATATTTAGAATCGACACAATGACCATGCCAAGTTTTCATATCGTCATTACAGACATCGTCTTCAATCTTATCAATCCATTCTTTCATTTCTTCTTCGGGTTGTTTTCTTTTTCTCTCTGGCTTATCGCACATATATGTACCGTCTTTTTCATTGAAACACAATCCGTCAAGAGTTTCGATTGTGCTTACACAACCTGCAAGATATACTGTAATCAGTGTTGTAAAAATTATTCTAGTCATAAAATATTCCCATTGTAAATCTGTACATTGGAGCTTCTGTACTTGGTGGTCTTATTGCGTGAGTTACTCCTTCTCCTAACCATAGTACAGCTCCTGGCACGTATGGTACAGCGGCGTGGAATGTCTCTCCGTCATTTTCATAAATTATAGTTTCACCACCCCATTTATTATGCCACTCAAGGTTTGCATAGTAAACTATAGAAGTTTGTTTTCTATGTGTATGAGGCCAAAACTGTTGTCCTTGATAAACCAAATTGACTGAACAATATGTTGGTTTCTTATCCCCCATGATATCATGATATTCTTGACAGAACTCATCAGGTATACCTAAATCTCCGAAGTAATCAAATTTTGTTTTACCATGTCTATCTCTTTCACCTTTTCTTGCTACGTGAGCAAGATAGTATGATTTTGAGAATGGTGCTTCAACTCCGTCATAATCATTCCAACCAAGGCGATAGTCCTTCTTAAGTAATTCCTGCCACACTGCAACCCTTAAGTTCATAGGTAAAGCATTTGGTATCAGTTTATATAAATCACTTTCTAATTTCATAATATAAAATATATCTTACAGTTTAAATCCTTCAAATGTATCTTCTTGGATATCTTGTTTGATACCACCTATGACATAAGATTCAATCTCTGTCTCCTGTGGTGCGTTCTGTAGTCCTCTACTGTTGAACCAGTGTTTAGTCCAAGGCAATGGATTATTTGCACTAGAGATATCATACATTGCATTCAGGCCTATTGCTCTAAGTCTTTTGTTTGCTATGTACTCTACATATTGTCCAAGAAGTGGTACAGATAATCCTATCATAGAACCTTCTTTAAACAAGAACTCTGCCCATTCTTTCTCTTGATTCACTGCGTCCTCATACATTGAGTAAACTTCTTTCTCACAATCTTTCATAACCTTATGCATGATTTTATCTTTCTCATGGTTTGCATAACATTTTAGTATGTGTTGTGATACAGCAAGGTGTTGTGCTTCGTCTCTTGCAATAAGAGATAGTATCTTTGCACTGCCTTCCATGACTTTCAGTTCACCGAAAGCGAAGGAACACGCAAAGGATACAAAGAAGCGTATTCCCTCTAATATATTCACACTGATAAGTGCGAGATATAATGCTTTGTATAGTTCATAGTCGTCAACTTTTTGACCTAATAACTTCCTACGTCCTAGTTCAATGAAATGGTCGTATTTTTCCGTGACCATATCTGCCCTCTTAATGATTGCTTCTTCGTCTAATATGGTGTCAAATACGTCACTTGGGTCTGAGTATACATTCTTTATGATATGTGTATAACTTCTACTATGGATAGTCTCAAAGAAGTCCCATGTAATAATGCAAGACTCAAGTTCAGGAAGGGTCACGAATGGTAAGAACGATAATGCTGGTGCCCTACCCTGAACTGAGTCTAGCAAAGTCTGATACCTCAGATTAGAGGTGAATATATGTTTCTGTGATTTATTCAAAGAGGCATAGTCGTTCCTATCTTTCTGTAAAGATACCTCTTCGGGTCTCCAAAAGAATCCTAATTGTTTCTGTGTCAGTTTATCAAATATAGGATACTTGAAGTCGTCAAATCGTTGTGTGTTTAAGGCTTCACCAAAGAATATCTTCTCCTTGGTGTAGTCTACTTTGTTCCTGTTAAATACTGTCATTCTTCTATCTTCGTAAATTCTAAGTGTTCGTAATTGTTTACAAAAAATGATTTATTGTGTGTCACTTCCCAACCTTTGACCCAATTCGTCATTTTTTCATGTTCCATGCTATCAATGTCTTGTTGCATGTACGGATTCTCTCTTCCGTCATATCTCAAGACACCTATCTTTTCCCTTGACCATTCACTTGCTTCATAGTGAAACTCAGCACCTGACTGACCACAATGACTCAATTTACTTGCGTCTTTTGTATAGTAGTGCAAAAACATATGATATGAATAGTCACCCATAAAAGTATCTCGCCAGTGTACCACATTTGGGCCATGATACAAGAGGATATCTCCAACTTCTAAGTCTACATCAATAGCATTCTTTCTTTTTCTAATAGGAATGCCTTGAGTTTGTTCAAAGACTTTGTTTTCATTCATTGCAGGGTCACTAGATGTATCCACCCAGTTCCTAGTGTTATCTAACCATATTTTCCATGGTTTGTCATTATCTGATTGATATCCTAAACAGATAGTGGCACTTATTTCACATGAGGGTCTATCAGAATGTGCTCTTAGATATGCACCTCTATCATATTTTCTAGTGAAAGAATAAGTTTGTTCCAACTCTATATCAAGTCTTTTATCTAATTCTTTATGTAACCACCTATGCATTGCAACTCCCATAGGTGTGGTATGTCCACCTCTAGAAGTATTGTGTGAAGAAACAGGACTATTTGGTATTGGTTCTAATTCTTCGTCAAAGACAGCTGCGTATGCGTCAGGCCATGGTTCAATTGTTTTCCATGTATCTAATGCAAAATCTGTTATTTCTTTTGGTATAACATTACGTAAGACTAAGTAACGGTCTTTTATGAGTTTGACTGTATCGTCATTCATAAATCCGTGTGCGTCTTTCCCGTAATTCGGGCCGTCTTTATATGTTACTCTATATGGCACAAGCGTCACAATCCTCTTCATCGAATGGGTCATGCCCACTCATTACATTAGCTGCGTCATCTACTGCGGAAGGCAATTCTTCTTTCACAACGTCTTCTTCTTTACCGTCCATAGTATTATGGTAGTAAGAAGTTTTCCACCCATATTTATATGTATTGAGCAAGTCATTTGCCATAACAGACACAGGAACTTCACCATTTTCATAGTTCTCAGGGTTGTATGACCAGTTACCACTAATACCTTGGTCAAAGAACTTTTGCATAACTGCAACTACTTTGATATATCCAAGATTATCTTTCATATCCCATAGCAATGTATAGAAGTTCTTGAGTTGTGTATACTGAGGTACAACCTGTTTAAGTGTTCCCTTCTTACTCTTCTTAACTGACAAGTGGTCTCTAGGTGGTTCAATACCATTTGTCGCATTTGATACAACACTAGACGATTCACTAGGCATTTGTGCACTAAGTGTAGAATGTCTCATACCATGTTCTAGGACTTCGCCACGTAGCGCCTCCCAGTCTTTCTTATACTTTATAGTTACTAGGTCGTCCACGTCCTTTTTGTACGTATCTATGGGTAATATGCCCTTCGCATACTTAGTTTTATGGTGCCAATCATTCTTACCCTTCTCTTTTGCAACGTTAATAGACGCTTTGATAAGTGAATATTGAAACTCTTCTGTTAGTTCATGGATTAACTGTAAAGATTCTTCACTTCCATATTGTGCTTTGTTCTTTGCAAGATAATGTGCGAGACCAATATATCCTATACCAAGACTTCTTCTCTTGATTGTTGATATCTCAGCGGCTTTCACAGGGTATTCTTGATAGTCAATCAATTCGTCAAGTGCTCTGACTGATAGGTCACATAAGTGTTCTATCTCGTCCAACTTAACAATACCTACGTTGACTGCACTTAAAATACACAATGCAATCTCACCTTTATAATCGTCAATAGATTGTATAGGTTTTGTAGGTAGAGTGATTTCCTGACAAAGATTACTCATGTTCACTTTGTCAAGGAAAGCACTATGTGTGTTGCAGTGGTCTATATTCATGATATAGATTCTGCCAGTCTCTGCTCTTTCTTTTAGTAAATCTGTTATCAATTCTCTAGCATTTACCTTAGTCTTTGGAATACTAGTTGCACGTTCATACTTCTCGTACAATTCGTCAAACTCAGGCGTTCCAAATGCGTCATATAGACCTTCTACAACGTGTGGTGAGAACAATGTAATGTCCTCGTTTTTGAGGAATCTCTGATAAAAGAGTTCACTCATTTGAATAGAGTAGTCTAGTTTCCTAACTCTATTGTCTTCTGTTCCCTTGTTATTCTTGAGAACAATAATATCGTTAATCTCTTGGTGCCAGATAGGAAAGTGTACTGTTGCACTCCCACCTCTTACACCGTTTTGTGTACAACAACGAACTGTAGATTCAAACTTCTTGAGGAATGGTATAACTCCTGTGTGTTGTACTTCACCACCACGAATCTTTGCACCTAATCCTCTGATACGTCCTGCGTTGATACCAATACCAGCACGTTGTGCTACATATTTTCCAATCGCCATATCACTTGAGAAAATAGAATCAAGAGAATCGTCACTGTCAACCAATACACAACTTGCAAATTGTTTGAGTGGTGTCCTTACACCTGCCATAATAGGTGTAGGAATATTAATCTTAAATGTAGAAATTGCGTCATAGTAATTCTTTACATACCATAACCTGTTCTTCTCACCATGACCATTGTATTTTTGAAACAATGTCATAGCAATCATCATATACATAAACTGTGGTGTCTCATACAGTTCACCTGTACTTCTATCTTGTACAAGATACTTGTCTACTATCTGTTGTAAACCTGCATAAGTAAAATCAAAATCTCTTTGGTGTCTTATATAACTATTGCACGTATCGATTTCTTCTTCTGTATAATGTTTTAGAATCTCTTTGGTGTAAACACCTTGCTCTATGTTCTTTCCAATCATATCATACAGTCTAGGATATATGTCTTTACCGTCTTTCCATTTAGTTCCAAAAACTTGTTTCTGTAGTGCAAACAATAAAAGTCTAGACGCTACAAACTGATAGTTAGGACTTTGTAATGAAATCAAATCTGAGGCTGACCTAATAAGGATACTCTGAATGTCCTTGGTTGTGATTCCGTCATAGAATTGAAGACCACTATTCATTTCAACTAATGATTCAGAAACACCTGTAACGTTTTTACAAGCGGCTGTAACCATAACATGAATTTTTTCTAGATTAATTTCTACACGTGAACCATCGCTCTTTACTACCTTAATATCTCCATTGTCATGTGTCATGTTTTTTTATACTCCTGTAACTTAAGTTTAGCAGAAAGGCCTGAATAAGTGCAAGAGTTTATAACTTCCACGATTTCATTTTGTGTCATGCCGTTCATTATCATATCATTAATATCTTTGAGTCCTTCGACTCTTTTATCACCCCAAATACATACGGTAAATCCGAGGTCAATAACCTCGTCAATCTTTTTAACTATCTCAGTGTTTCGTGGTTCGTTATCATAAATTATTATTGCATTCTCTTTTAGATTTTGTATCTTTTTAAAATCACTACCGCCAACTGCTATAGAGTTAGGTAGGAATAGACTATCTATCGGCCCTTCTGTGACATAGATTGTCTTTGACTTGTCCACATTGTTGATGTTGTAGATGAGTGGTACGTCATCTACGAATCTCATGGTTAAGTATCTCAAGGGCGTGTCGTTGATTGCCCTGCCACTTACACCAATCAATTCACCATTCTCTGAATAAAATGGGAAAACTATTCTAGGGTCTTTGCCTAATTCTCTATTTCTGTACTTACTACTTAAGAAAGACAGACTTTGTGCTTGAGTAACATACCATAGTTCTCTGATAATAGAGTCGTCTAACTGTCGGTCTTGAAGGTATTCTCTTGATTCCGTCTTTTCCCATGCACGAACAGCGACTGCTGACAAATCGTCCCTAGTCGTATTTAGAATGTTCTTACTTTTAAACTTAAAGTCGTTTGCACTTGGCATTTTCTGTTTCTTGACTTTAACTTTACCGCCTTTTTCCTGTAGATATTCTTTCAGATATTCTCTGTGGATATCAGGAAAGTGGTCTTTTAAGAAGTGGACGGACGAAGTAGACTTGCCACAATTGTGACATTTGTATATAAAGTTTTGGTCTACCTGAAAGTGATATCCCCTTGCCTTGTGTTTATTCTTTTGTGAATCACCACAATAGGGACACCTGTGATTTAGTGTCTTATCGTTCTTCCACTTGCAGACATCGAGTCTCGATGCCACCATAGACAAATATTTGCGTTCTAACCATATCATGTCTAGCCATTATACTAGATAGATATGGTTTGAACAAGGTGTTTTATTCAGAATCTTCTAGAGGTTCTTCTTTAGTTCCGCCTTCACCGTCAGGCACGACATGGTAGTCAATCCCTGCGACTTCTTCTCCTGCTAACCATTTCTCTAGTTTTTCATTGTACTCTACCATAGCACCTTCATATGATTTCATCATAAGTTTGTACCCTTCACTGTTTTTATCAGTTTTAGGTGATGGCCCTAGGTCAGGTTTTACTAGTGGAAAGTCTTCTGCTTTTCTATCACTCATTTCTATCTCCTAAGAATGTAGTTTTATTTAGGTTTTTTTTCGGCACTCTAACAACAATTCTAGGTTGTTCTGGCGCTTTATAATTTGCTATCAAACTCGTAGCAGTTATTAACAACAATAGTGCGAGAGGGTCAAATACAAATATCAATGCAATGATTACCCACCTTACCGCATTGTCCAAATAGTTTTGTGCCTCGTCTTGTCCGTATAACATTTCTGCAACGTACTTAATTGGCCCAATCTCCCCTTCTTGTTCTAACTGCAATCTTTGAAAAGGTAATTTCTCTTCATTCAATTGTACTATATCATCTACGACTGTGTCAATATCATTTCCGATTTCTTGTCGTTCTTCTTTCTGTCGTCTATCAATATAGTTTCTATCTTGAGGTCTAGCAGTTGCAATAATGTTATCTAGGTTTGCAATCCTATCTTCCAGTCTCTGTAATTCGTTGTTTTTTGCGTCAAGTCTTTTCTCTATGATAGACATTTCTAGTGAGTATGAATCACCCTGTAGTGTTTGTTCTATGTTTGCTTTAGATAGGAAACCAAATATACCCAGTGAGGTAATCAACATGAGAACAAATACTGAAAATGCAAGATAATATTTCATATAGTTCAATTGATTCCAAAACAAATGAACATAAGCCGCTGTGACTATCTTACCAAATTCTAGTGCACTCATCATGACTATCGTGGACATATACGCACCAGCAAATATAATCCCCATACCTATTACTGAAAAATAGGCGGCGATACCTGCTATCATTAGACTGGTGGCTAATGCCAAATAGTTTAGAAATTTCATAATTTATTTTGGTTTTCTAGTCCAAAGCTCAAAAAATCTTTTGTCTTGTTTCCTTTTCTTTCTCATTGTGGGTGGCATTGCAATGCCTGGCCCTGTTGCGTTCACTGGTGCATCTTCATTTAATTTATCTTCTCTCATGTATCCCATTAAATCATCTGCAAGTTGAATACCTGCGGAATAATCGGAAGGATAATGTAGACCTGCTTCTACTCGTCCCCAACCACATATATATGCACCTTTGAATAATCCTTCTCTATGGTCAGGATATTTACTTGCATAGTAATTAGCAACAACTCTAGACTGCACTGCGTGTCCACTTGGATATGCAGGACTTTTTGCAGTTGTTGTTACATATGGTTTAAATTCCATATTTAATGCTTCTGCTAATTGGTATGGTCTTGGTCGGTTAAAGAAGTTTTTGTAATGTTTGATAACGGGACTGCACTGGTCTTCCATGTATTCAATCGTATCAACATTAAACTCTAAATCATTTTGTTCCATATATGCTTTGATATAGTAAGAACCGTCTTCGTCACAATCTACGTATTGTCTTTTAGTTATTGCGGTAGTATTTTTTAGAAGTTCTTGTATCTTCTTAATGTCATCTACCGTAGCAGTTGAATTGTTTGCTGGTGGCGGTGCAGTCATTATTTTCTGCCAACCAGTATCCCATAAATCTATTTTATTGTATTTTGGTTTCTTCAACTCCGCTTGGTGTTTGAAGACCATGTCATTTACTTTTGTAACTTCCTCAATAAACATCATCTGCTGTTACCAATACTCTGTGTTCTTCTAGAAATCCTATGTAAACAGGAACACCATACACTATACTATGTTCTGCTACAATCTTTATAGGTGATTTTGGTCTATATCTATTATCATTTTGATAGATGGCAAGTCTAAGATTGTATGTGACTCCCACACGTAAGTCTGCAAGATTTATAGTTTCTTGTAGTGTCTCAGACGTGACTAAATTTTTCTCCTTTAAGTGTCTGTAAAACTTTTCACATAACTCGTCTGCTTGGTCTTCTGTTAATCTTGTTTCTTCTTTGAGTAATGCGAGTGCTACTGCGTATGAGGCAAATGCTGATTTACCAAATGGTATTTTTTCTATAAGTTTTTTTAGATTGAATACCAATCTATGTAATGGTGTAAGTGACGCTTTCTCATCAGACGTAGTAGGTTTGTTTTCTAGTTTTACTGCAGGATTCTTTGGGTCGGGTTTATGCGTGATTCTTTTACCGTTCTTATCAATGAAACCGAACTTGTATGCTTGCGTTTTCACGAAAGGTGTTGTTAACATCTTAAGTATACGGAATACAATTAGCGTGTCTATTATTCGGGTGGCCATATATCTATTTATACCTCTCGAAGGGTCATTGCAAGAGTTTCGTCTATTGGAACCTCTACTTCAAATCCCTCTTCAACGTATCCAAGATATATAAGCATTGTTTTGATTGACGACCAATAACCTTGGTCTTTGATTTTAAACTTTAACATTCTCATTGACGCTTCATATCCAAAGACATTGAAAATACAAATGAGGTGATTAAGCATGAGACGTTCTCTAAGTTCTCCGTGTTGATAGTATCTAAAGAGAAGTCTTTTAAGGTATCGGAACCTACGTAAGTCTTCATAAAAATCTTCCATGTCCTCACACTGAGGGTCATCATAGTGTTTTATTGCGTAGGCGGCGAAGTTCTTAGCTGTAAGTTTGTCAAATAGACTCATAATAATATATTTTTGTTTACACTAGTATATAGTGTAAGGAAGAAGATTAGACTAATGAACCGTATACTTTAAATGAACCTGATTCTAATTTCTCAGTTCTGATTTTCATAGTATAGTTCATAGATTCTTCTTCAATTTCGTCATGAGGAGTATCTACTGATTTACCCATGATATCTCCGTAACGTTTGAAAGAGATTTCAAACTCTCCACTTTCGTTCATGTCCATGTCGTTTATATTTCCGTCATGTGACAATCCAAGTAAAGCAAGTTTTGCTTCCATTTGTGCAACAGCAGCTTTTGGATTTATGTATTCCATAGAAGCAGTGTGACCTAAAATTGCATTGAGTCTTGTTTTAATTTCTGCGTCATCTATGTTGTGTTCCCCACCCATTCCTTCGTATGAATGGTCAAGGTCTTCTACTAGATATGTTTTAAAAGTTTTCATATGTGTATTTATCCTTATTTTGTGCCTGGCCAACCATAATCCTGAATTATTTCAAGCCCATTGACAATAGCGTCTTCACAATTTAAATAGCCTGACAGAACGAATATATTTTCATTACCAGTTACGTCTGACATGCCATATTGCCATGGCCAAGGGAAATCACTTGGTGCTTCCCTTCTGTCTTTTCCATTGATTGTTTTTATACCCTTTTTATTTTCTGTACCTACTTCTAACATTTCAGTAACTTCTTTAGGTTTCTGACCTACAATGAAATGTCCATGGTGAGATACACCAATTGATTTAAAGAATTGGATTAAAGGAACCATAGATATCTTAGTAGGGTCTGAGGCAAATCCTTTTTCATGCGGTAATAATTTCCAACGGTTTAATATATCTGCACTTGTTTCACCAGTAGCTGGATTATCATTCCACATTGCATGATTTGTAAGACCTAGTTTGTCTCTAAAGTCTCCGCTTCCACCGTTAATTTTCCAGTCGTTTTCTAACTGTTCCGTTATTGATTCTGAACAACCCCACCAGTATTTTGGAGATACCAATGCACCGTCTCCTTCGTTTATTGTTGAATTGCAGGGGTGACAGAAACTAGTAAAGATTATAGGGCAAGTATTTTCTGTAGGGTGTGCTTCAAGGCCTAATGGGTCATCGGGATTTATTTTTGCGTTACCTACAGAGGCGTCACCTGTTGATTGGTCTTGCCAACGAATGTTTCTAAATCTACCACTAGGAAAATTATCTTGAACTTTTTTTAATGAAGCTTTCCATTCGGTTACAAATTCTTCGTTTGATTCTTCTGTGAAACGAGTATTGTATTTTCTACGACTTAATTCAGACTGAACCAGTCTGTCTATTTCACTTTCGGACAGGGTTCTGTCCATCGTAACTTGATACGCCATAATATATGTTTACCTTATGTAGTTATTGCAACACCAACACCTAAAACTGAAGCGTGGGCGGCAAAGATTTCATCTGACGGGTCTTTCTGTACAAACTCAACTCCATTTGCTTTTAGAGTGAATGTACCGATAAGTGCATTTGCAGATGTTTCTATTGATACGAGTCTGTCTGTAGCACCACTATTGCATAGTCTAACTACAGTTGAACTGCCAAAGTTAGAACCATTAGTAGTAGATGTACCGCAAGCAGCTTCTGAACCTAATACTTTAATTTTCATTGATTACCTCTTAATCATAAGGTGGATACTTTCCACCAAGTTTTATTGAACTTATTGGCCAACCACATGGTTTAATGTCATCGGGTAAAGCCGCATAATGAGGGTCATTTTGTCGGATTCCTGTTGTAAATGCAGGTGTTGTGTTATCGTCAACATATCCAAATACTGGAGCTGCTTCTACAGTTTGACCTGCCATTGAACCTCTTGGTATAGTACCCTCGTCACCATACTGTTTCATCATGTCAAAGACTGATTTTATCCAGTTCTTTTGAATGGTTCCACTAAATTGATTCAATATTTTTTTGTACCCGTCTAAACCAATTGTTCTGTGTATTTTTTCAAAGGTAGTGTTTTGTACATACCAAGAATAATACCATGAGCTTGACGTTGTACCGTCTGATAAAGGTAAATTCAAAGATAAATCAGTAATGATACAATCGTTTCTGTAGTCTCCTGATTGACCATTAGCTTCCCAAAGTTTCTTTAAGTCAGCGTCTTCTCTAATCAAGTATGCGTCCGAATCTTCATAAGTTTTCGGATTCGTATCTTCTTTAAATTTACATGCAATCAACAACAGTAAAGCACGAATATCAGAACCTTCATATACTCTAAGGAAGTAACAATCTACTAAATCCTTAAGATATCCAGTTCTGAAATCCGTTAAATACTGTTTCAGTTTTACTTTAGCGTCTGCTTCGTCTGTGCAAACATACGGATTCTTTTCCGCATCTCCAAAAAGATTAGGCCACGCTTGGTGTTTATAAAACCTATTCTTATTTGCTTCCCACAGAGCGTCATATTCCGCATCACTAATCATAGTGGTTTTATCCATTTCACTAGTTAGTGTGGATACGTCACAGTTTCCTAGTTCTGCGTCTCCCGACTTATCAAAATTTGCCATAATATATTCCCTTTATTGTTAAGCTGTAACAGTTATTGTTCCAGCAGCTGTTCCTATTCCTGCAACATTAGTGATAGTTGCGTTACCACCACCTGCTGTGTCAACAATAGTTCCACTATTTAACGACATTGCGTTTGCACCAATACTTAGTACGTCACCTGCGTCTGTAGCTGCGTTTGCGGCTCCAATTGCAAGACTGAATACAAGTTCGTTAGTGGTTGAACCACTAGCATACGATAATGTATGGTTTGCATTGTTGTCATTAACAACAGTTAGTTGTGGTGTTCCACTTACAGTCACATTCTCGTTGAAGAATACTTTAACTGATAATGTTCCACCATCTGATTTATCAAATGCTGTTGTAACAAAATCAATTTCTGTAATGTCTGCCTGCCCAATACCAACGGCAAGGTCTGCACCAGTAGCAACCAAAATCTCTTCTAGATTTCTAGAACCTACAGTTTTTTTAAGAACCCAACCTTCTGGCTTAGCAATAGTGTTTTTCTTATCGGCGTCTGAAAGATACTTTGGTTTACTTTCATCGCTATCTGATACTCCCCATAGTGCCATTTTTATTTCCTCTCGTTTATTTATTCGCTACCTTTAAGACAGCGTCAAATGCTTTCTTGAACCCTTTCGAGTCCTTCTGCATCATGTTTAAGTATTTAGACCTGAGTGGCGCTTTGATACTCATTAAAGCATTATATACTTTACTTGCATCACCTGCCTTGACTTTCGTCTTTTTCATGTCATCTGTTCTCACGTCTGTATCTTTACCTGTATCGTCTATAGACGCAAGTTGTACCATAACATTCGCATCTGCGTGTTTCTGTGTACCCTTTGCACCATAGTCTAAGGCGTTGACCGCTCTCATGATAACTTCATCTTCACTTGCTTCGACATATTTTCCACCAGCCATTTTGCTGAGTTTCTCTAGTCTTGCTCGTAAATCCTTTTCGTTTTTACTCTGTGCAACTGCACGAGCAACTTTCTTGTTCCCTGCGTCAGACATCATACCAAAGTCACCGACCTTTTCGATTACTTTGTTTACCTTTTTAGCATTGTCTTTTATGTAACCAAGTTTTTTGATTCTCTCTTTAAAAGACTTATACCTTGCGTCTAAGCTTACGTTCTTATCTGACATTAGAATGCACCATTAATTTCTTTGTGATTCTTGTACATTTTTTTAGACTTTTTCATAAGTTCATCATAGATTCCCTTACGCATTGCCATCATGTCAGAACTCATTGAACCATTTGCTTTATGCATTTGTGATAACAACTCTAACATTTTTCCTGCTTTCTTTTCTTTCATTGCAGCTGCGAGTGCAATCAATGAACCATTATGGTCATTCCTATCAGTCATTTGTTCAATACGTTTGATAAGTTCAGGTGGTGCCATTTTAGAAGCTTCTTCTATAGTTTCTTCTTTCTTGTTCTTAAGAGACTTACCTTCTTTATCATATCCAGGCTTTCCTGCTTTCTCTTTCTTGGATATTGCGATAGCAGCTCTTTGAGCGGCTGATACTGCACCTTCCTCTACTTGTTCCATAGCAGGTAGTTCACCCATTTTAGCAGCCATTCTTTTGAAACCTTTTGGATTCTGTTTCATCATAGATTGAAGGACTTTGGTACTTGTCATGTTCATAAGATTTGCAATACCGTCAATCTCTTTCTTATCTTTAGTCTTAAAGATTTTACTGATTGATTCACCAGTTCCTACAATCTTTTCTGAGATAACTTCTTCTTTGATACCAAGTTTCTTCATCTCTTTTTCAATCTCTTTGTTGATTGCTTTAAGAGCATTTAGTGAAGGATTCGCAACCTTTGACTTGTTTTGTGCTTTATCGATTGCTTGCATTTCTCTTGCTTTCTTTAAGAGTAAGTCTGAGTATTTTGCATACTTACCTTCGTCTAGGTCTTCTTTCATACCCATAACTTTATGTGCAAGTTTAACTAAAATGTTTATGTTTGCTTTTTCCATTTTAGCTTTGTTAGAGTCGTTGACTGAATCATAGGCTTTTACAATAACACTTGCAGTGAACATGTCTAACATAACTCCACCGACTTTCTGTGCTTGTTTGTCTGATACAATCTTTTGTATTGCAGGCATTAAATTCTTTTCAATTAGATATGCTTCGTGGATTTGATTTAGTTCTTGGTTTAGTACGAATGATTCGTTTGCAAATTTGAGTGCTTTCATAACGTCTTTGTTTTTAAGCATTGCGTTACCATAGAACTTTGCAATTTCTTTAGTTGCAACTGAATGTGCACCACTAAGGTCTAAAGCAACTTCTACTGCTTTCTTGACTTTAGCGTCTTTGACTTTGTTCTTTTTGAAATAATTATTTACTTCCATACCAGTAAGTTTTGACTTACCGTATGGGCCGAGTGCGTCAACTTTTCCGTCTTTATCTAAGACTTTCTTTTCTTTTAATTCTTGGAATATATTACCTTGAAAATGCATGTTACTCTCCAGCAGACTCTTCCCACATACCTCTGACCACGTCTTCGACTTTAGTTTTTCTAGAGTCACCTTCTTTTACTCTACGTCTGTCACCACCAGCGGCAATCCACTCTTGCATTTTACTGATATCTTCGGATTTACCTTTATAATTCTTGTCGATATAATCAAAGAACTTCTTCTTCTCTTCGTCTGATTTGAAATCAGCAGGTGAATTTACCTTAAATTTCTTAAGTGCCTTTGCGAAGAATTCTTTGTATTCTTCTTCTGCGGTCATGACTTTCTTAGTTGCTTCAACTAAGTCATTTGATAATTTGTTTATGCTCATTGGATTAACTCTCCCTTTTCAAAATAATTAAAAAGCATTGATTTTTTCTCTTCGTTTAAGTCCAATGATTTAGCTAAACGTCCTAACATGTTCTTTTCAAGAAGTTTATTGTTTACATCGGATTCTTGAGTGTCTTCAATGATTGGTTCCTCGAAACCTTCTAACAATGCGTCAATTTCTTCCGCAATTATATCGTCCTGTGTCTTTTCTTCAACGACAGGTTCAGCTGCTTCCTTAACGAAAGAACGAACTTTGGCTAATTCCGATTTCCAATCTTGTATATTACTCATACTACCTTTATTTATATAAACTCAATCTTGAGAACCAACTTTGAATCTATATTCTCCTTATTTAAAATTTTATATTTCACATTATCAGGTAACATAAACTTAGTGCCTGGCACTAACTTATTACCTGTCCCATATTCTTCGTCACGTTTATACAGGATTTGCCACCCATTGCCCGCAAGGGCATAAACCATTTCTTTTTTGGTAGTATCTATCCAGTCTGTTGTTGAATCATACGTTCTAATGACGTATTGTTCATGAGTTCCGTGTTTACTTAACCAGTCCTCATTGACCATGACCACTTACTCCATTATGTTACTTCTTTGAACCTCTGACTTTGTCCGCTAAATCTGAGTCTGCTTTACCCCAAGTACCTTTACCCTTGGTAATAAAACTATTGACTCTTGCCATTGCCCATTGTGGAGCAGTAGCGCCTGGTCTGTGACCAGTTTTATAAGCGGCAAGTCCCCTGTTGTATACTTGTTTTAGAATACCTAGAGATATTCCTGACTTTTCTGCTTTGTTTTTAAGTCCTTCTTCGTTCTCAAATACTTCTTGATTTTCTTTGATTTCTTTGACTTCAAATGCTTCGTTGTGAGGATAACCCTGTAAAGGATTACCAAATACCTGTGAGAAATGTTTCTTAGTTCTATCTTTCTCTTCGTGGAATGCTTTCTCTTGTTCCTTTATGTAATTCTCTACGTCTTGGCCAGGCGTATCATGTTGGTAAGTCAGACGTATATCGTCTGTCCCAATTTCATGAACTCCGTTATCTGTTTTATTACCTATCATATCTTTCCCCTAACAACATGTACAATTACAACATTTACAACATGTGCACATATATTTATCCTTAGTTCTTTCCGAACATTTTATCAAACTTTTTAGTATGAACTGATTTTTTAGTCTTTGTAGGTTCGCCATCTTCGTCTTCATCGCCAGGCGCAGGCCCAGTTAGTCCTTTCTTGAAGTGTGCGTCCCTTTTTTCTTTGGTTTTTTTATCTAAACCTTTGTAATACTTTTTAGGTTGAGTACCTTCTTTATCTTTTACGTCTTTATCCTGTTCTTCTTTGTCTTCCTGTGCTCTTTGAATTTGGTCTTGGGTTGGAGCTCCTTTTTCACCCTTCTTTCTCATCTTTTCACCACGAGCTCTTTTCTTTCTGATATTGTCCCAAAGTCCTTCTTCTAATTCATCACCTTGTTTTAAGAACAATCTGTTTTTCCCTTGTTTCTTATCAGATACTACAATTCCTACCATTTTTGCTATAGAACTAATAAATGTTATTCCGTCTTTTGCATCTTTCTTATATCTTTTACCCATTTCAGATTTAAGTTTTTTAACAATAATATCAAGTACATTGTCTACACTACTAACTAACTTACCTTCGTCAACAGCGTCTTGTAAATATTTTGAATCTTCGATATCAGGTAAAGTATCTTCTTGTTGTGATTCTCTTTCAGCTTCTGCTTCGTCTTTTTTTGATTGTCTTTCCGACTCTCTTTCGTGTTTCAGTTTTAAATTTTCAACTTCGTCTTCGTGTCTTCGTTTTAAATCTTCAACTTCACGTGCTTGGTCTGCTTTAAGAGAGGCTGCTTCTTCGGGGCCTTCTACTAACCATTCAGATTGTTTGTAAGTTTTTGTTACTCTCATATGTTTATTTAGACTTCTTTTTAAGAAGTTCTTGTTCTCTCCATGCCATTGCCATTTTGTTACTAGGGAACTTACTTGTCCATGTCAGTAGTTTACTATACAACTGGTCTGCTTTCTTTTCTAATGATTTAACATCATCATTATTTGTTATCTCTACAAAATCTTTCTTGAACATTGCTCTAAATTTACTTGCATTTTTTTGTGAGGCGTCCCAATCACCCTTTACTATTTCAGGTGGTAGTTTTCTTGCTCTCATATCGTTTCTTGCTTGTGCGTTATCTAAAGAAGTATTTACGAATACCATTTTATAATCGTATCCTAGTTTGTCTAACATCTTTTTATAGTTTGCAATCTTGCTTGACTTAGCAGCTGTGGTATCAAATATAAGTCCTAGTCTTCCTTCAATATAATTATCTAGATTCATACCTGTAATCTTCTTTGCTTTCGCACGTACAGGGTCAACTTTAGAGAAGTCTGCACCTCTTAAGTCAAGTCCCAAACCTGCTTTCTTTAGTCCCACTTCAAATGCTTTGTCCGTGTTTACAAGTTTTAAACCTAGTGGTTTTAGTGCAAGTCTATCTACAACTGTGGATTTACCACTGCCTGGCCCACCCATAAGAAATACTGCTTTGAATATTCCTTGGTCATAAACACCTTCCATAATCAAATCTTCTCTGATATACCAAGGTATAGTTTCTTCTTTGATACCCATACCAGTTCTAACGTCTTTATATAATGACTGTGCCAATCTTTTGTTTTTACTTGGAACACCTTCTTGGAATGCGTCAAAGTCTCCTTCACCAGCAAGTGCTCTCATTTTACTTGCACTCATTCCTGATACGTCATCTGCGTCAGGGTCACGTTCACCAGCAGATATAATGTCGATTGAATTGAATTTGTAGAAACCGTGTCTTCCTTTTTTTCCGTTATACTTCTTAACAAGCATATCAAACTCTTTGACTCTATCTGAACCTACAACCATACGTACATTCGTATATCCTTTGTTGTGTAGGTCTACTACAATTTCAAAGATAGTTCGTGCAGGTGTATTGATAACACCAATCTTAGGAAAGAACTTCTTGAGGTATGTAATTTTTTGTTTGTAACTAAGAGGATTCTTTTTAGGGTCACTTGAATGTGAAGTGTAAATTAAAGGCACATAACCACCTTTGGAAGATTGTTCCAACTTCTTGACTAGTTTTGCGTGACCAGTGGTGGGTGGATTGAATCTACCAAATGTAAATGTAGCACCCTTTTCTTTTGCCTCGTTAAATGACCTAAAAGATTTCACTTCATTGTCTCCCTTTCTTTATCCACCAAGTCATTCATGATTTCCATGTTTTGGTCACCAGTCTTAGAGGTGTCATACTCATATCCCTTTTCAGGGTCACCAATTACCCAATCATCCTCTTTAAATTTGATATCAGTTTGTGCTGGATATTTTGGTAATGCAAACTCTTCATTCACACCCCCAAGTTTCTTTTTGATTTTTGCTTTCTCTTTTGCGATTACGTCTTTACGTATCTTCATAGCAATCTTCTTGATTGCTTTTTGTTTCTTCGCCATTTGTTTTTCAAGGGCTGCTTTTGCACCAACACCTAAATCTTTCTTGGATTTACCTTTAAGAATTTTCTTTTCTATTGCTTTACGTGCCTGTAATTCTGCTTTCTTTTCTATCTGACCTTTCTGTAGTTGTGGTTTCTTAGCAGCTTTCTTTCTTGCTCTTAGTATCTTTGCTTTGTTCTTCTTGAATGCCTGTTTCATTTTCAGTCTAGTTTTCATTGATACTACTTCACCTAAGAAATATTCAAAGTCATATTTGACATCGTCATCTACTGGTGCGTTTGCTCTCCATTGCCAACAAGACCAATAGTTTGCTTTCCATTTTGGGCCTGGGTCTGTATCACAGTTCATTCTAGCACGATATGCTTTTAATCTCTTGGGGTCGTCACGTTTGATTTCCATATTAGGGTCACCAAACTCAACCTTAACGACATTATCTTTATCGTTCTTAACGTAGACCTTGAACTTCTTTTTACTACCACTAGGGTTTCTGATAGGGTCATTCAGTTTGACCTTCTTACCTTGGTATTCTGCGTCTTCTATTATTAAATCGTCATACATACTTCTATTTATCCCAATTCTTTTGTGCAGTGAAGTTATTATAGGCAAATTCCATACGGTCTACCAGTTTAACAGCACCACCTTCTTTATCGATTGCTACGTAACCTTCGGGATTTACTACTTCAAATCCCTTGTTTGTTTTCTTGAATGTTCCTATACCCTTAACTCTGTTAAGACAATTGATAATTAACATTTTACCTTCTACCAAATATGATTGGAAAGCAGTAAGATTATCAATCATTTTTCTTAATCCATTTAATTCTTTAATTAAATCTTGTCCAATCTCTCTTTTGATATTCTTAGTCTTTTCTTGTTTTACTTTTGCAACTATTTTTTCTTCCCAATATTTACCAACATAGTTTATGTAGTCTTGAGAGTTTGGTTTGAATTTACCACCTGTACGTATAAGTGAGTTAGCATATGTTTTATATGTTGCCCCCGAAGCACCTTTTGATTCCATAGTTGCCATAACTTTTTGGAACTTAGTTAAATCATTTTTCTTGATTCCATGGAATGCTTTACCTGTTGCGGTTAGTATCTTAGATAAATGCATTGCTTCTTTAGCAGTCATTGAACCTGTACCACTAACGTCTTTATATGTTGCGTCATCTATCCAAACGTCACCTTGTTTTAGTCCACTTATATTTGCACCAAATTTAGCACCTAATCCTTCTATGGTAGAACCACTGTATGTGGTATGAAATACGATACCCATTTTTGATTTCTTAATCCTTTTACCTAAGTCTGAATCTTCTTTGACTGCGTATAGAATTGTATTAGGTTGGAATGTAATGTACTTACCGTCATCAAATTTAGTAGAACCTTTATCATTAGTATACATTAAATCACCTTGTAGGATTTCTTTCATGCCTACTTTTGAAAGATATCTAAATGAAGTAAGGAATTTTTCTTCTAGGTCACCTGTAAGTTCAGGTGCGTCTTTGATTTCTTGTTCTGATTTATAGTGTAATTGTTTTTGGGTGAATAAAGATTTCTTTGCAACAAAGAACTCACCTGATTCGGGGTGAGGCCCTGCCCATATAGCAGGTGCACCGTCCCATTTGACAGTCATGTTAACACGTGAACTACTATTACCCTTGAGCATTTTGCGTAGTTCCATAAGGAAATAGATAGCAGAACGTCCACCATCAATACCATTATTGATAATCTCGTCTTCTAAATGTTCTAAATGTAAATTTTTAACTGCCATAATAGTAGGCTACCACCTTTTGAAGTGTTTGTCTACTATTTATGATTTCTGTAATGGTGTCGAACTAAGGTGTTTGTCAATAGAAGATATGGCACCATTGAGGCGTTGCACCTCATTAGAGTCTTTTTGTTTTCTTGCAAGTCTTAATTCCTTTTTCAAACTAACTTTCTGTTGTAGTAAGTCTAGAACTTCTTGCGATTTCAAATTCTTTGCCATAATAATACCATACTGTCTTACTATTTAGGTATTTTTATATTTTAAAGTCCTTGAATTTCTCATTTCTGTCCATTACAGGCGTGTCGTCTTCCTGTGCAATTGCACTATCAACGAGTTCTTCCTGTGCTTCTTGTTCACAGTCATAGAATTTCATACGACTTCTATCAACACCCAAAACAAATCTTTTGAATACTGTAGGGTCGTTGTATCTGTTTTTCAATTGTTTGACCACCATTTGGTCTAACTCTTCTAGTTCCTCAGACGTAATCAAAGCAAACATAAAGTCTGCTGTTGCAGGTAATCCAAATGATTCTGAGGTATCTTCTAAACCAATATCGGTAGAACCAAAACCACTTCTTGTAGTTTGTGTTGCACTCATAATGGGCACGTCATATTCAACCGCAAGACCACGCATTTCTTCAGCAATACTCTTGACCAATGTGTAAGAGTTTGCACCAGCGCCAGGTCTGATACGTAATGACCCACATATGTTTAGATAATCGATATAGATTATATCGGGTTTAAAATCTTTCTTGAGTTCTAGTTCTTGTAGTAAGTGTCTAAAGTGTCCAACATGAGCAGCTGCTGTAGGATATTCTTTAATGAATACTCTACCTTTTGTTTTGTCTTTTAGTTTTTCAATCTTCTTACCATACATTGACTTAGACATATCAGGCAGTTCTTTGATTGGTACATTCATAATGTTTGAATCGATTCTTTCTGCGATTCTTTCTTCTGCCATTTCCATGGTAATGTACAATACATTCTTACCCATAAGTAAGTGAGCAGAAGCACAGTGACACATGAATAGTGATTTACCAACACCTGTTCCTGCGAGACAAATGTTCAAAGTTTTGTTTGGTAATCCACCCTTAGTCACTTTGTTGAAGTATTCCAAATCAAATGGTATCTTCTCTTCTTCTGTAGTATAAAACTCAAATCTTTTCTCCGAGTCTTCTAATACATTATGACCTACGTTTGCGTCAAATGTAACTGATAAGGCGTCTTTCAATAATTCAGGAATCTCACCTGTAGACCTTTGAGACTTTTTGTCTACGACTTCAATACTGTCCATAAGTGCAAGATAGATTGCTCTGTCTTGGCACCACTTCTCAGTTTCTTCCGTCAACCATTCTACAGGAGTATCTTCCTCAAAAGAACCGAACCCCGCTACAACTGATTTTGCTGAACCTAGAATGTTATCAGATAACTCTTCATTACTATCTAGATTTATGAGAAGTGCCTCAGTTGTAGGGGGCTGGTTGAACTTTAAAAAGTAATCAGATATCTCTGAGAAGACAGTCCTTTCGTCCATCTCAGTGAAATACGAACCCTTAATGTAGGGTAATACTTTTCTACTAAATGTTTCGTTAAGAACTAGATTCTTGAGAATCGTCTGTTCCAGTCTCGCTTGATTTTCCATACTTAAAATACTCATTAACTACTTCTTCTAATTTATCCATAACGTCTTCTGTAAAATACTTTTCAGGATTGTTATTGATTGTCTTACCGTATTCTGTTTTACCTGTTGGTAAAAGAACTCTCGTTCCTTGTTTTTTGAATACGTCAAAGGCAAGTGCAAGGTCAAGTAACCCATAGTATCTATCAAGACCTTTATCATATGTAAGTCTGACATCTACCATTCTGTTTTCCACAGTCAATCTTGATTTAGCATTCTTACAATGAATGATATTACCAATGATTTCTGTACCGTCCTTCTCTTTCCTTTTTGACAAGAATATAATTGAAGAGGCCGCATACTTAAGACCTGAACCACCACCCATTTCTTTTTGTGGGAACATGGAACCTATAACGTCATAAGTGTGATTGGTTACAATCATTGGCACTTTTGCACGTCCAAGTTTAAGAGTTAGAACTCTGAATGCACCCTTAGTAATTTGTGCTCGAGTCATATCTCTTGTCTCTTTTCCTTCTGCAGTATCTTCAATCTCTTTAGTAGTTGATAGCATACCAAGAGAATCAAGTACAAACATCATAGGTGGACGTTCTGACTCTTCTGTCTCAAGATACTTATCAAGTATATTCAGCGATTGGTTTCTGAATTCTTGAACCGTCACTACAGGCACGATAACTATACGATTGGAATCGATTCCTCTTTCCTCAATCATATCTTTCGTTAGTGCAGATTCTGATTCAAAGTAAATCACAGCAGCTTCAGGGTGGTCTTCCAAGAATTGTTTGACCATACCCAATGCAAAGAAAGTCTTACCAGTGGCAGACTCACCTGCAAGTGCAGTGATTTTGTTTTTAGGTAATCCACCTTTTAGTGAACCACTCAATAAGGCGTTGAAGATATAAGAACCCGTATCAATAAACGAGTCAACGTCTCCAGCAGCCACGCCATCGGAAACAACACTAGCGTATTCGTTCCCAGTGGACTTTACTAAGTCTTTAATAAATGACATAACACTTCTCCATAATGTATACCTATTATACTATGTATAATAAATTTCTGTAAGGGGTTTTCTAATCTTTTTTATGCCCGTTACCGTTTTTAATTCTTTTAGACTCATCAAACTTTATGACTTCTTCAATCATAGTCTTAATCGTATGGAGTTCTGTTTCAATGTGAATTATGAATGCAAATATTATACCTATCATGGTTATATAAAATACGTCCATCCACTCAATTAACATTATTGAACTCCTGCTTTATCATAAGACATTATTACAACTTCTTCGTCAATTAATCTTTTTCTATTAATCATATGTTGTTCTCGAATCTCTTCTTTTGAACCACCAAAATAAGGAACTGCATGTCCCTCTTCTACTAATACTTGGGTAGCAAGTTTAGTTTCACCGTCAATTTCAATTTGGAAGTCACCTAATATTCTACCGAACTTCCCCTTCATATCTTCGCCATTTCTATTAATTTGCGTTTGTAATATAGTTTCTTTGCCTAAAATTTCAATCAGACGTGCCTTTGAAGCTTTACCAAAAGTTTTTTCAACTTTATCTCTAGTACGGCTTTCGGGTGTATCGATGCCCATCATTCTGACTCTTTCGTCTGTTAAGACTACGCCAAAACCTAGGTCGATATCCACATCAACAGTGTCACCATCTATGACTTTTAAAATTTTTGCTCTATATTCATACATACCCTTTATTTATGAAAAGGGTCTATTTATTATGTAAAGAAACTATCTAAACTTGCAACTGGTTCAGGATTCCAACCTACTAGTCCAATGACTGCTTTTAGTGGTTCAACAAATGCTTTATCAAACTGTTTGTCATGGTCAATAAATCTATGCAGGTCAAATTCTTTTGGTAACGCTCCAATGAAAGATATCACATTCTCATTGATAGGATTCGGTGTAGTCAAATATGAGAAATGTAATTGTTCTGCTTCTTTGATTACTTCGTATCTCATGTCAAGATTCTTCTGTGTAAGTAAATGATTGTATAACAATGCACCTCTCACATGTATTGGTGTTCCTTTACTGTAGATAGTTGTTCTATCTGAGTATTGTCTGAGACCACGGCAACCTCTAGGGAATGCAACGTCCTCAGGCGGTAGCGTTCTAAAGTCTCTTCGTGCTTTTTCTACAAACTCCCATAGGTCTTGTTCTGTTCCATTCATGACAACATTAAATGCGTCTGTAAGTTTACCTCTAACCCATTGTGGTGTAGAAGACTTTGCAGTTTCTATGCCCATCATTTTCAGTTTAGGTTCTCTGAGTCTGACTCCTTCGTTATCATGTACGTTAAGAATGTATCTCTTCTTAGCAGTCCAAATACCTCTGTCTGCAATTACCTCACGACCCATTTGCATTTTCTGTTGGAATGCATTTGTATCTTTTGCAAGTTTATCATATCCTTTTGCAAGTACAGGTTCAATAGTATCTTCTGAGATAGTATTAATGAAGTCAATAATTTTTGCCTTCGGTGTATCTTCGGGAAAGACTTGTTTCACTAAATCGTCAAGAGTGATATACAATGAATCAGTATCGATTGCAATCACATAGTCTTTGTCTTCTGTCTTGAGAACTTGATTCAACCAATCATTGATTGTTTTCTCACCCCACTGAATAATCAACTGACCCGAAGTCGTAATTGCTTCCGCAAGGTCTACAGAAAAGAATGCAAACCACTGATTAGCAAGAGCACCATAAGCACTGTTCAATGCAATCTTACGAACTTGTTGGTTGTTATACGCACGTTTGATTTTTGTTTCTAAAACTGTACGTTGTTTCTTATCCGAAACACTTTCCAGTTCAATTTGATATCCAATCATTTTCTTCTTCCATAACTTTCTTTCGTCATAGAATTGTTCCATGAGTTCAGGAAGAAAACCTTGTTTGTCTTTTTTGAATTGTGCACCGTTTGGTGTTACAGCATAATCACCTTTGATTGTCTGTTTACCAGTAAGTAATTTTTCTACAGAAGTATCTACCTTACCCCTAATCATTTTTTCAGGCGAGATATTATACTGCATAATAATATGTGGATACAATGAGTTCAAGTCGAAACTTACAACCCAGTCATGACCGCCAACCAATGGTTCTTTTACGTAAGCACCCTCAATCTTATTGGTCTTTTCTTGTCCACGTAATTTCTGTGGTGGTGTTTGGATTCCTTGTTCCTTGAGGAAGTTGTAAATAATGGTTTCCCAATATTTCACCATTCCAAATGTGTCTGCATAATTACACTTAGCAGTATACGCCATTGATTGAATCAACTCAATGAAACCAAGTTTGTCTTCCAGTTCTTCAATCAGTTCTACGTCACGGACATTGTATTCTAAGAACAACGGATAATTAGTTCTGTATAATGTGTGTAAAGAACCGTACTCTGAATAATCTAGTTTTCCTTTACCCAGTTCAACTTGTGCTATGTGGTCAAGTTTGTAACTCTCTTGTTTGATAAATGTATTTTTTCTATACAGTTCAAGATAGTCAAGAACATTCACACCATAGAGATTGTATACTTGATTCTTTTGATATCCATACTGAGTGAATTCTCTTACGTCTGACATTCTCCAAGGCGAAAGTTTTTTGTGATACCCGTCACCAAATAATCTATCAATACGATTACAAAGATATGTAATATCAAATGAGTTTACATTCCAACCAGTTATGATATCAAATGATTGTTTGTCCCAATACTTTATAAATGCTTCTAGTAAGAATGCTTCATCTTGACAATCGACATAGTCAACATTGTCAGGTGCGTCCCATGGGCCGATTCCAAATGTAACTGAGTTCTTACCGAATGGTTTGATTGTGATTGCGTTGACTTTCTCTTTCGCTTCCATAGGGTCAGGAAACCCTTCTTCACACTCACACTCAATATCAAGTGAGGCGACACGAATGAGTTTGGTATTAGGTTCTATTGTACCTTGAAACTTATCTGCAATATAAGTGTAGACATAACGGTCATAACCGTGGATATCAAATCCTTCCACTTGTTCATATTGTTCTCTGAACTTACGTGCACCACCCATAGAATTTAGATTCACAACCTCAAGTGGTTGTCCGTCTAAAGACCTATAAGCGGTTTGTCCTTTCTTAGATTTGACGTAGTGATTAGGTCGATAGGCAACTTGAAGTTTTACCTTCTTATTGCCTTGATAACCTGTTACTAATATCTTGTCTCGTGTGCGTGCTACATTAGTGTAAAAATCCATACTGTAATTATACTACAGTTTGTTCTATTCTACAAGATTCTTTTTAGAATGAAAATCAAAGTTATTGATTGCAACGTCCTTAATATCCTTCCAGTGTGCTATTTGAGATAACTCATCTTCCACTGTCTTCATTAAGTCAGGGTGTTCTGCAACACCACTTGCATTCTTTGTTAATACCTCAACATTAATTTTGTGTTTTGAAATCATTGCGTCTGCTTGTTGCACAATCGCATTTAATACTTTGTCGTGAAAATCAATCATACATTCCTAACTGTTTCTTGTAGTTCTACACTCCTGCGTCCTACTTGTTTAAACCAACGACTATCTTCCATTTCAACAGCCATTCTTTCCCAATCATGGTCTTCAACTGCATTCAACATATTCTTGAATTTACCCAGTCTAGTTCCACCTAAGTTGAAACACATGTTAACCAAGACTTCTCTAATGTCGCCTGGCAAATCGTACCAAACGTCTTCTCCGATAACATGAACTGTTTCGTCCATATGTTTATCAAAGTCTGAGTCATAGTATGCGTCTACAACTTCTTGCGAAACTGCAGTACCAACTTCCCAATCGTACTCAGGGTCTTCGGGTTGACATAAATGTCCAACACCGAGAGTTTTAAATCCCAATGAGTCAATATAAATTTCTAGCACTTCACCTTCGTGCCTCTTAATCGCTTCTTTACATCTTTCTACGTTCATTTTTTCTCCTCGCTTCTTGCGACTTGTTCTTCTAGGAGTTCTACTAGAATATCTCCCATGAGGTTATTTAGGTCATTGTCTTTTTCTAAATCTGACAAGTCCATACCTTCGGGAACTCTTCTAATAGTTCTCTGAAAATTTAGTTCAGGTTTTCCTTCTACGAATTCCACCTTTCCATATTGATAAACGGTGTCTTTGAATTCACCCTTTATAATTTCTATAGCATAGTGTTCTTCGTCCCTTTGATTAGGATTCTCTACTACTCTATACATTTCACCAATTAAATGTGGTCTGTTACTCAATGCAATTCTCCTTTTTGAAATGACTTCATTTCCTGTACACCTTTATAATTATGGTGTGCTTGAATTGTCATGTCTGCTATTTCTATTTCAGGATAACTTGTAATCAACCTATAAACCAGTCCAGCAACTTCTTGACGTGAGATACTAGGCATAGGTGAATTAAGAAGACCTAGATTTAAAGTTGTCATTTTGTATTTTTTATCTGAGTTGTATTGTAGGTTATTTGCTAAATGATTGAGAGACGCTTTAGCAGCTGAATAGAGATAACCTTTTGATATGTTTGGTTGAGCAGCTCTTGAAGAAAAATTAATAATATATTTGTTTCCTTTATCTACCCAAGAATCATGTGCGTATTGAAGTATCTTTGTTTGTTCAAATTCGTCATGTGCAAAATTAATCAAAACGTCAACATTAGCCCAACCCCACCAGTTCATACCATTCATTGTGATATCTTCCATACGTGGTGTATGTACTTCTATAGTATCACCTTTAAATGGTGTTGCTTCTAGTGTGTCTTTAATTGTCTTTGCTAGACCACTACTTCCTGTTATTGCTACTTTCATAATATTCTTTTACCAAATCAAAAGACGGTTTGCCGAACAGTGAACCGTCTACACTGCATTTATTACAAGGTGATTGACTTCTATCACCTTTCATTAATCTTTTACGAATCTTTGTCATAGGTTTACTGAACCAAACGTCATGTAATGTTGACTGTAGCAAGTTACCTACAACATGTTCTCTCCCCCAATCGTTTGAACAAAATAGAACATCACCGTTCCAATCAACAAACATTTTGTAGAAGGGGTAATGACAAGGTTTGCCTTTCAAAGAAGTAATGTCTGTTTCTTCTATCCCAACCCAGTCAATTACCCCACTACGGTTATTGAGAATCAATCCATGTTTCTCAAAGTCTCCCCAATGCATTCTAAATTTATACATATCTTCTCTGACATTCTTTAGCATTTTTTCAAAGTGTGTCATTTGTTCTATACCGTCATACAAATTTATGTACAGTAAATCTAGTCCTGCTTTATACAATCTTTCAACATACTTTTCTGTAAGTTTGTCTCCATTTGTATTACATTCAATTGTTGCCATTGGTAAATTAAATCTAAACTCTTTAACTATCTCTACAAAGTTTGGATTCAATAAATTTTCTCCGAACCCACTGAATGATATTTTACCTGAATACTGATTTTCTCCTAATTCTTCTGCAATGGTTCTAGCACCTTTAATCGTAAGATGGAGATTCCTGTTGGGAAATACTGTTGGGTCATGTCTTGGACAAAAGACACATGTCCTGTTGCACAACTCAGTAGTATTAATTTCAACTGTAAGAATCGAGTCAAGAGGTTTGAGTTCATTACTTTTTTTATTCCAATGTTTTTCTTCTTGTTTCCTTCTGTGTTCTAGGAAATCATATTGGTCAACTGCCTGTGTTGGTATGTTTCTACTCATATTGAAACTGGAGCGGAGAGATAGGATTGCACTATCGTCTCTGTGGTGGAACCACAGCGTGTTGCTATTACACTATCTCCGCTTAACTTATCGGATAATGTCAATGTTTTCTGCATTAACATTCCATGTTTCTAGTTCAGTTCTGAGTCTGTTTTCGGATTTAAGTTTGTCATATCTTTTACCAGCAAGTTTTTTCCACCAGTCAACTACACCTTCTAACTCGTATCTATCATAGTTGGGTGCTTTCTTTAATTCGTCTGTTTCTAGATTTAAATAATCCACTACATTCTCATAACCATAATTTGAAAAGTATTGTCTCTTCTGTTCCGTTAGACCTTTTGCATTTTCAAATGCTTGATTGAATTCTTTTAACTTTTCTTTGTCGTGTATATTTAGTGAGTTCTTTATCATAGAAATTTGTTTCTGAATAGTCTTCATTTTTCTTGACGAAGCGTCATCATGAACTAATGGTTTACCGTCATTTTTAGTTTCAAACCAATACTTCAAGTCTCTATAGTTTTGGTCATTAATAGAAGGCACAAAATCTGATACGGTCAATCCTTTAAATCTTAAGAAAGGTTTCATACCGTCATACTGTGAAGAAGTCTTTGACGAACCGTATAAAGAAGTTGTTTCAAAACCACAAAATTTTGTATTGTATTTTTTGTTTAATGTTCTTCTAGCATGGTGTGAACAACATATAGCTGCAAGTAACTTACCACCAAGATAATTATATCCAAATGGTTGAGTAGGGACAATGGTGAATCCCATAATAACCGAATCATTGAACCTCTTCATTGTATCTTTACACATAGTATCTAAAGGTTTACCTAACATAACATTTCTAGGTTTAGAATTAATTGTTGGTGAACCGAATCTAATAAAACCCATAATCTTGTTTGTGTTTTTTTCATACACAACCCACTTCAATGTCTTGCCAGGAATTGACTTCTCTAAAGCATGAGACGTGGTGATTTCTAGGTAGTTATCATATAGGTCATTTGATAAGACTCTACATTCAAATTCCATGTCATGAGGGTGCATTGTGAAGTCACTAAACATATCATCTTCTGGCCCCATGCCAGGCAATGACGTTGGTAGATTAGCAACACGTTCTAATTTGATTTTACGTAGATAATCGTCAATACGGTCAAACCCATTATAGAAATCTATATAGATTTGCGAGGCGTAAAGAGAATCTTCTTTAGATAGAATTACAGACATACACCTATTATACTAAACAAGCGTATGTCTGTATAGTGGGTTTTTAAGAAATTTTGATTTCTTGAGGTTTATCTTCTTCGGGTATTTCCCTAATCAACTGAACACTCAAAATACCGTTATCACACCAAGCAGAATCAATTACAATATCGTCTGCTAAAGTGAAACTTCTTTTGAATGAACGAGTAGCAAGTCCTTTATGGACATACTCTATTTCCTCGTCTGCTTCCTTTTTACCCTCAATGATAAGTTGGTTCTTCTCTTTAGTAACAGAGATTTCCGTCTTGTCAAAACCAGCAACTGCAAGTTGAACTGAAAAGTCCTCATCGTCATTTTTTATAATGTTGTATGGCGGGTAGTTTGTTGAATCATGCATGTTTTCTGCACGATTTAATAGTTGAAGAGTTCTGTCGAACCCGATTGCGAATGGGAATGATTTCCCGAAGACATCGTCATAGATAGTCATAGTTTTCTCCTTTATTAAGCAAGTTTATATTATGCAACCCCTAATGGGCATTGCAAAAGTATTTATACATTATATAATGCTGAATTATAATTTTTCAAGGGGTTTTATTGAAATAATTGTATTTATTTCAATATCATGATATGTAGGTTCGTGTATGCCCATAACTACAATCTTATCTCCCATAGTCTGAAACTTTTTTTCTACAGTGCAGGCAAGGGTGTGTATTTTGTTTGAAGTTAATGATTGATATTCTACTGTCATTTCTTTTTGATATAATTTGTCTTGGACTTCTTTGAATGTCATTTCTTTAGTTTTCTAATTGTGCGTTTAAAGTATGGTGCGTAAATGGTAACAGGTTCTTCTTTACCTTTTACAGTTATTTTATCAAGTTCTTTTACTTTGATATCGTCAGGCAATTGGTCAAGTGTGTATTGTGAAAGGATAATAGGTGTATCAAATGTTCTTGTTTGAACTTCAAGACGTGCACCTAGATTAACTGCATCACCGACAACTGAATAATCGAATCTTGCCTCACTTCCCATGTTTCCTACGATGCATGGGCCAGTATTTATTCCTGTGCCAATTACAACGGGTGGTAAATCATATCCCTGTTCTTTGAGTTCCTTGTTCATTTGTTCAGTAAGCAGTTCAATTTCCATAGCACTTCTAACCGCCATTTCAGCGTGGTTTGGACAATCCAAAGGGGCATTCCAAAATGCCATCAAACAATCGCCCATATATTTGTCGATGGTTCCGCCATGTGCAAGAACGACTTTTGACATTGCGTCTAGGAATTTGTTGATAAGTTCAACCAATCCTTCGGGGTCATCTTCTTTCATATACTTTTCGCTTATGGGAGTGAAGCCAACAATGTCGGCAAAAAGGAAGGAAAGTTCCTTTCTATCTCCACCTAATTTCAATAGTTCAGGATTTTTCTGTAGTTCTTCAACCATGTCAGGCGATAAATATTTTTGGAACTGTTTCTTTATTTGTTCTTTCAATTGATACGTAGTGAAGTATTTGTTGAAAGATGCGTGACCAAAAACTAACAATGAGGCAACTGATGAGTAAAAGACATCGAGCAAAATCAAGTTCTCAATCCAAACGTAATACCCCGTATACGCCTGCAATCCAACGACACTTAGACTCCCTATCCCCGAAAGAACTGTGGGAAGTCTGTAGACCATTGCCAGTATTACTAGAGACGAAAACAGAACAAGAAAAATTTCAAGAAATTCAAGATAGTAGAATCGTTGTATTTGGAATCCTGTCAAGACGGTCTGAATTAAATTCGCTTGTACTTCATGGGGATACATTGCACCCATTGGGGTTGAAACTGGATTACTCAGACCTGAAGCAGTCAAACCCCATATAAGGATTTTATCTGCAGGGATTTTGTCCACTGCACTGACACGTTCAAACTGATTCCAAAATGCAATATTAAAGTCTGCATTAGGTTGTACTGTTAATGGTGGTAGTCTACCTATCCTAACCCATTCTACACCAACCTCAGGCGTAATCTTTATATTGTAGGACTGTTGACCATTCATAACTCTCAATGTTTCTAGTGCGAGAGAAGGATATATCTGTCCATTCGCCATGACAGCGAGTGGAACTGCACGTACAGTTCCGTCTATAGAAGGTGAAGCACTTACAGTACCTACACCGTAAACCGCCTCCTGTAGGGGTTGTATGGGACTAGAGATACCCTCATAACTGTATAACCAGTTTGCAGGGTCACCTTTACCTAACTTTGCAATACCAATATATGGTGCACTTCCAGTATCTTTTTGATTAGTTGGTGAGGCAGAAAGAAGGGAAAGTCTGTTTCCTAATGCTTGTCTAAGTTCTTCGTCTTCCCCGAATCTATCAGGTTGTGCAAATGTAGCAGTAAGGACGGAAGGATTTGTTTCGGACGTTTGATTTATCATGTCTGCCCATACGCCTCTAGGGAATGGGAACTGTCCGTATTTTTCTAATGTCTTTTCGTCTATGTCAACTAATACAATATCGTCAACCTGTATAGGTTCCTTTTGAGTTTGTAAAAAGTCAAAATAGTTGAGTCGGATTGACTCCATGAGAAACGGGTCTGATATACGAAGACCTGCTAGAAGAGCGATGGTTATTAAAACCGTCCACCATTTATACATAGATTTTACCTATAGAATATATGTGCGGATATTTGTACTGTCTCGTTTAAATGCTGACTCCAATATGGTTGTATATAATACGCATGATACCACATTGCACCTTCTGTCAAATCAAAATACTGACCGTCCAGTATTTCGTCTGCAAGTTTTAAACTCTCCGCCCAAGTTTTACTGTCTTTTGGTTTGTCTGATTTGCCATCACAAAACCAAGAGAACTGACACATTCCTAATTTAGGAATGGTCTTACCTGTCCAAGAGGTTCGCCATTCTTTTGTTTGATAAACTACTCCACAAATTGAATCGGGAAATTTATCATGTTCTACACGATTTAAAACTACGTTAGCAACTGCAATCTGTCCTGCAAGAGGTTGATTACCTGCTTCAAAATATATGTTTTGAGCAAGACAATGAGTGTCCATCTCTAGTTCTAAACCTTCCACTTTTGTAGCTCCTAAAAGAAGCGCACAAAATACTAAGATATTTATTAGTTTCATATACACTATTATACCTCAATGTTTGAGTAATTATAAGAGGGTTTTTTATTTAGTTGCCCTGAGAAACGTTTATACTGCAACCACCTACTGTATGGCAGGTATTTGTTATATTGTATGACTGATTAGTCGAACCTTGTTGTAATAGATTTAAATTAGTATGTTCTGAACCTTGTAGTGTTATTCTTGCTTGATGACTACCACTTCCTTTTTGTTCAATATCTGTGATTGAATCATGTGAATTTTGATAATAGTATATGTGTGCGTAATGACTTCCTGAACCTTCTTGCCAGTTTTCGTGTTCTACACCATTAACGTGAATGTCTAAATTGAATTCGTGAGTTCCATTTTGGTAAACGTCAACTTCGTTATTGTTACCCCATATGTGTCTACCGTATGTAGCACCGTCAATCTGTGTTACTGTTTCTGTGTTACCAGTACCGTCAACATCACCACCCCAAGTTCTTCCTGAACCCCAGTATGATACCCAAGAGATTGAGTTACCATTCCCTGATTGGGATAGAGTAAAAGTGTTGTTAGCATGTGCAAAAGTAAAATCGATATGGTTATCATATCCTATCTGCGTAATGTTAACATTTGCATTATCACCGTCAGCAACTTGGTCTATGTGCACATGATTATGTTCGTCACCAGCAAAGCACTGTCCTACAAAGAACAATAAAATTACTGCAATCCCTAAATGAGTTCCAGTTATTTTCATTCTTGATTGTGACGTGGGTCTTGTTGTTGTTTTATCCACTCTTCTATTCTTTTTTGTTGTTCTGCAATTGTTTCTGCTTGGTCTTTAATTTTCTTTTCTTGAAATCTAAGTCTTTGCTGTTGTTGTTTTTGGCTCATTAATTTTGTTGTGTAATAATAATATTGATTGCTTGGTCGCCACCCATATTAATTACACTCTCCTTTTCGTTAGTTACGGTCACTATTTGTGCCATTGCGTCTACTGGTAATTTAATACTTATGGTTCCGTTTACTTCACGATAGAACGTAACCAATCCACTTCCTGTATCAACTATTGTATTGTACTGCGTGTCTTTATCAAAACCTATAGCAGTACCTTCTATTCCAAATGTATTTCCACCACTGTCTGCAGTTCTGTTTATCCCTACTTTCCTATCTAACTCTTCTACAATATCAAGTAAGTCCTGTAAAAAGTCAACATCTAATAGGTCTATATCTAATTCAGTAAATTCTAATTCACCTTCTGAGTCTTTCAATGCGTCTGCATCAAGACCGTCAAACTCTAAAAAGTCTACGTCCAAGATACCACCGTCATTTGATTCTGTAGCAGACTCCTCTATCACCCTAGAAATATCTTTGGGTTGACTCACAATAAACATATTATTAATCAAACTTGATGTAATATTGTTTATTACTACAGGTGCAGTTGGGTATGAATTTAAAGTAGATACCATTGTGGCTTGATATGCTTCTTCTAATACTACGTCTGTACCCGATTCATTACTAACTGTAATCGAACCTGATGCGTCACCATTTGCGTCAGGCAAAAGTATAATAAGACTTCGCCCGAGTTCATCGATGGTTGTCGTAAAATCTGTGCCATTAATCGCTATGTTAGCAGTTGGCGTAGAAATCGCAATGTTCGATTTATTCATTTTACCTAGTTTACCTGAGGCAAAACGAGCTGTACCCATTACCATTCTCATCGACATTTTCGATAAGTCGGGATTAGGGTCATAATATACTTCGTCTATGTAGACCAGTGTATGTTCTGTTAATGCAAGTTCTTCTTCGTCTAAGAACTCAATTAGCATTCTCCCATTCCCAGTTTCCGCCTCGTCATAGAGGTTTATACTAGGAAAATCAGTAGAGGGTATTTTATTACCTTCTCTGATAATGTTTCCAATACCAGTTTGTTCGACTATGTCTCCTATCGTATCCGCATAAGAGGGATACGACAGAAGTATAGCACTAATCGTTAGTATCTTTTTGGTTAATTGTAACTGTAGCATTATCAGAACTCAACTGTAAGTCAATCTTGCCTGGGCATGTTTTATTTCCACATGTACCTGACTGTTGAATAATATCCATATTGATACTATCACCCGTATGAACCACTTTTAATTCATGGTCAGATGCGTCAAGTTGTTTTGTGTCAACGTTATTACTGTCACCAGTAATTTCCATTTCCCATTTAGCTTGGTCTGAATCTATGTCTATAAAGAAATCGTTTGAATCTCCTATTAGCGTTAAATCAAAATCCAAATAGTTAGCACTAGCGGCATAACCTTGGTCATAATCCCAAGTGTTACTGCTACCTGTAACTGCGACATTGATGTTTGAGTTATCAGAATCACCAGTATCGCCTATATTCCAATCAAAGATATTACTGTCACCAGTGAATACCATATTAATGGTAGAACTATCTAACACAACAGGCCCGAATAGTTGGTTGCTGTTACCGATTTGGTCAAGGTTGAACGTATTCGTTGTACCTGTCAAAATCATATCAGTAGCAACCTGACCGTTTACTATAGTTCCACCGAATTTATTTCCGTAACCAACTTGGTCAATCGTTAATGTTAACGTATCACCTGATTGTTGCAAAAATATTTCGTTGTCGTCATCAGCTAAAAGAGGCATTACAGACATTGCAAACAATAAACCTAAACATAATTTTAGTTTATTCATTTTCATATTCGTCTTTATTCTCCTCGATGGCATGTCTTTCATTACCGCCATCTATTTTATGAGGGTGTCTATGTCGGCCGTCAATTGTCCAGTATTTTCTATCGTGTCCTTGATAAATCATTTCTAGAACAGCAGCTTCTATAGCAGCCCTCGTTGCAAAAGTCACCGACTCATTCTCTGTCACACCGTCCTCAATTTCAATGAGTTGGGTATCCATATCTACAAATTTAAATACATCGAATCCTTGCGATACACTTAGTACAGTCTTCTTGGTCTGAACGTTCATAAGAACTTCACCAGTAAGTGTACTAACTGCTCTTAAAGAAACGACAATCGTATCTCTACGATAAGCAGTCGAGTGTCCAATCCCTAATGTTCTTGCACCTCGGCCACCAGTTTCCATATTGGTATCATACCCTATAATTCCACCTTCGAGTATGATGCCAGCAAATAAAAGAGGTTGAATAGTTTCTTTACTTTCACCCTCTTCTTGAAATTGTTCTCTTGTACTTCTGACTATTTGTCTTTCACGTACAAGATTATCTAATCCTTCTCTTTCAACTACACGGAACCAACTTCCACCCCCTGCAGTTTTGAGTGCGTCTATCAACATTGCAGTCACTCCTTGACTGACTGCTGTACTAAATGTTGCGACACCGTCTTGTCTTTTTCTTTGTCCTGTTAGGTCTTTAAACCCATAAACAGCAACCACTGGCATAACCTCAGCGGCTGGTAAATCTAATAATAATGCATATGCTGGAAGTTTGATTGCTTCAGGCTCTTCAATACATTCTCCGTACTCATTCATTATCAGAGATGTACAGGAATCTTTCATGTGCGGTATCCCTGCACAACTAGATAGCAAGAGTCCGAGCACTCCAACTAATAAAAGATTCTTCACTAAAAACCCCCAGTACCAATTGGAATTTCAATAGTTGTTGTAGTTCCGTCACTACCGACAATTGTCATTACAATCCAATCGTCACATAGTCCGTCATCAGTACATATGTTCTTCCTTTCGTAAGTAATTGTATTTCCTTCCAGTGTAAACGTTCCGTAGTTTGCACCTTCTTCGTTTGAGAACATGTTTTCAACTAACTGTTTTGATAGCTGAGCATAGATTCTCGATTCCAAATTCCTTATGAATTTGGCTAAAACTGTATTTTCTGCTTCTCTTTGCTGTTTCAAAAGAGCTGCCCTAATGTCCTCAGCAATCTTGTCTGTCCTAGACTTCTCCTGATTCTCAATTGTCAAGTAATGGGCAGAAGTTCCCACGCCACTAAAGCTGGGGTTTTTAAATTTATGTACCAGTTCGTCTGATTGTACTGTCGGAGAAATGACACATAGTGTTATCATTGCAAATGTTATACCAAAAATTTTACTTCTTTTCATTTGTTACCTCTTCGAGTGCCTGCTTTTCTTTTGCGTCCTGCAAAAGTTCTTGGCGCTCACGATATTCCAAAACAGTGTTCACCTTTTCTTGAAGACGAAGCATGTCTTGGTCTAGCATTCTTAGCTGGTCAGTCAATTTTATACTTGCTGTAAACATGCGTCCGAGTGCTGGTTTAACTTCAATGGTAATGAATTTCCAAACATACCATATGAAGTATCCCATACCCATAGACATTACAACTGGAAACCCAAACTCTGCGATTAATTGAGCAAGATTTTCCATGGTCTTAGTCTCGTCTGGCGTCTATACTTCCATCCTCAACAAAGTTTTCTGCTCTAGCAACACGGTCAATTGGTGGTGCTAGTTCTAATGCACTACTTACTAATAAATCTATTTTAATAATATCATTATTCATAACACGTGCTCGTGTTTCGAGCATGCTTATAATGTTTTCGGTGGACGAAATCTGACCCAGTACAGACTCAAAAATATATTTTAAGGTCAGATAGATAAAGAAAGCCATCACTACCGCAGTCCCGATAGGGATTCCGACTTCACTTAAAAATTGAAATATGTCCATACGACTATTTATAGATATGGACGGTTGGAAGTTGTATTTAGGGCAGAATAATTTCCACCCTTAATACTTATTTTTTTCTGATTTGTTTGATAATCTCAGACTTGGTTTTGGAAGGTGTAACAACAATGTTGTTGTTTTCCGCAAACTCAATAAGTTCTTTTTTAGTAAACTTCATAAGTTTGTTAGCAGAAGGCGCTTTAAAAGTTGGTTCTTCTGCAGGTGCTGGTGGTTTACCCACTGCACTATCAATCCAACCATACTTATCGTTTAAAACGAATAGTACAGGTACTGCGATAATCAAAAGTATCACCCACGTAGATAGTTCCATGATATTCTCCATTATTTAATTATATTTATTACACTAAATTCTCTTCTTTGCAAAGAGTATAAATTCCATAAGCTAAAGCGGGCCAAGCCAATAGTTTAACAATCGGTGCAGCTACGAGCACTAACACTGATATTGCTATAATCGTAGCACCGTCCCATGAGGTACGTTCTCCGATTCTTGATTTTACCCAACTCATTACTAAATCTAGTTTTGCTTTTAACATAGATTCTCCTTATTTTTGAGATTGAAGGTCTTCTACTTTAGACTCTAAAACCTCAATTCTTTTTTTGAGCAGTGGATACTTCTCAAACCACCTCTGCTCTTGTTTAATAATATCTAATCCAATTTTCTCTTCACACCACTTGTCTACTTTTAGTAGAGTCGGCATCATAAAGTTGAATGCTCCAGTTGTTGCTAACTTAAGCACGATATTCTTTAAAATCGTTAAAATAAATCCAAACATGTAATGTATCCTTGTAGGGATATTTATCTATTCGGGTGCTTTATTGTTACCGATATTGTATTTAGGTGTGAGAATCCATTCCTTTTTCTCTTTAAAAGGAATGATTTTAATCTGTGATAGAGGTGCGGTAGGTTCTTTGATACTGTCAGGATTCAATACTTTAAGTAGGCTCCATTGTTGTAGAAGGTTGATAATGGTATTCCTTCTACCAATATCATTCTCGTCTAGGTTACTAGGTTTACCGTCCAGTATGAATAGTTCTTTGAAGTGGGTTATGTAATACTTCCCACGTTTGTGTAGGATATGGCAAGACTGATATAACTCTTGTTCTTTACGTGACGCTACACCAATCCTAGTGAGAGTCTCACGTATCTTTAAAAAATCGTCTTTTTCGGGGAATGTAACTTCAATTAAGTCTTTGACTTCATTCTCATAACTTTCCATTATCCTTGCCACCTTTTGTCATTCTTTTTTTCAATTCACGAACCTGCTTATCAGTAAGAACTTCCAAATATTCCTTTGCTTTTAAGTTACTTACTTGATAGTAGTCCTTGATTGTATCTAACTTTTTACTAATATAGGGTTTAGACCAAGTTGAAAATCTTTGTCTTTTCCTTAGTATATTTAGATAAAAAAGGTATTGAAGGCGGTTATCTACACCATGACGTATGTTCATTTCATTTGCAAAATAAACTGCGTCTTGGTGATAGGATAATGCTTTATTAGTTATGAATGGTGCATACTGCTTCTCAGCAATATCGTCCACCATAATATCTTTTTTGGTATGGGATACAGATTTAACAAAATCAAACGGATTAGTTTTCTTCATGCAGTGTGACTTCTAAAAGAATCTACAAGGTCTTCACCTTTCAATTCTTCTCCAAATTTGTATACCTCTTTTCCATTTTGTTCTCTTATGGTTACGCCACTGTTATATGTAATATCAGTAACATAACCGTTATCGAGAAATTTTTCGGATTCTTCTGTTTCATAGAACATGGAATACAACCTATGTATTTGTAAGGTATGTACTCCTTTCGCCCACTCTTCTGCTTCGAGAAGTTCTCGTTGACGTTGTACTATTTCATCAAACTCACTCATGCAACGAAATCGTCTCCTTCGTTCCATTCACAACCAGTCAATCCACCAGCTTGAATTGCTTTCAAAGTTCTAAGAACTTCTTGAGCATTTCTACCAGTAGATAATCCATTGACTGATACGTGTTGAATGACTCTATCTTTATCAAAGATAAATGTTGCACGATTACAGACACCTTGTTCTTCATTGACAATGCCAAGTTCAGAAGATAATTTGAGTCCACAATCAGCCGCAAGTGTGTGTTTGATTTCTCTAATAACACCATTCGCTTGTTTCCAAGCAGACTTACAGAATTCATTATCACCTGAAATACCAATCACGTTTGCATGGTCAACTAATATGTCCATACCAGCAATCTCAGTTGGACAGATAAAAGTAAAGTCTTTTGGATAAAAGTAAACTACTGTCCACTCATGTTTGAGTGGCGTATAACCCTCAGCGATTTGAACTTCAACGAAGTCATTGTTAGCGTCAATTCCATTTAATTTTACAGGCGGGAATTGGTCACCTACAGTTAGCATTCCTAACATTACTTACTCCTAAATTTACACTCCGACATAATCTCGGTCAAACATGCAACTAAATTAATTTCAGAATCAGCTGCAAATGCAGTCTTGTACTGATAGTCTGCTATGATTAAAACACATGCAGGTATTGAGGCAGGTTCGAGTTTATGTTCGAGTGCGTTAAAAATCTTTCTATACATTACAGATAAATCATTGTCAGAATTTTCACCGACCCACTTACGCATTTCAGTCCACTTCTTTTCTTTGAGTGTATTTATCAATGGCGTAATCTTCTCTTCTGCAAGAGTAGAAAGTAATCCAGTATCGATTTCACCACCGATACCATATCTTTGAACCTCATTTAGACAACGTCTAAAGTCGGGAAAGAATTTCATGATAAGTTCAGCAAGTACGTCCTTGTTGAACTTGATTTCTTCTAGCGTACATATCTCCATGAGTCTTGCTAAGAACACACTTGCAAGTCTAGGTTTTTCACTACTAGGAATCTTGAAGTCAATCACAGTACATCTTGAATGCAAAGGATTGATAATTCTGTTCTTGAAATTACAAGTCATAATGAACCTGCAATTAGAACTGAACTCTTCAATGAATCCACGCAGAGCAGGTTGCACAGATTCGGCACTAATGTAGTCTGCTTCGTCTAGAATAACTACTTTAGGGCCGCCAGACAAACTGGTGGTGGACGCAAAGTTTTTGATTTTGGTTCTCAAGGTATCAATCAATCTACCTTCATCAGAACCGTTGACAACTATAAAGTCTGCACCTAGTTCATTACAAAGTGCCTTCGCTACAGTTGTTTTACCACAACCTGCAGTACCATTCAACATAAGATTAGGTATCTCACCCGTTTCTACTATGTCTTTGAATGTGGCATACAGGTCACTTGGAAGTATACAGTCGTCAATCTTTTGAGGACGATACTTCTCTACAAATAAAAATTCATTGTTCATAATTTAGTCTCGTTAAAAGGTTGTAAAATCCCCACCGATTTTACGGCGTGACCCACCCTAGTTGTGTGATGAGAAGGGGTCACTCCCGAAAGTATTACAGAGACTGGCATAACACTAACACATTATTATATATGCCTTTAGGCACTATATTTTGAATCAGGTTCCAGTGCAATAAAATACTCTAGGTCAATATCCTTATTCTTGAAATGGGATATACCTTTACTTGATACAGATACTGTATAGTTACCTGCAAGAACTTTTAGGTTCTCAATCTTAAAGTTCATAGAGAACGAAGCACCATTTCCAGTGCCCACGATTCTACTGAACGTGTTTGTAGTCGTGTTCTTTTTATCCTTGACGGTCAATGATATATTTGTACCGTCTGATTCAAGAACCAAATCACTAACACCCAAAACACTTGACGCTTTGTTCAAGTCACTCAATAGTGTGCTACTGATATCGAATACAATTTCTGCCTCTGGCATTGTAATCATTTTCTCAGGTGAAGTTACCATTCCTTCGGAAGCATAGAAATATGACATTGACGAATTGTTATCCGTAATAGTCATAGCTGCATCGTTGAATTGAAAGTCGGGGTCTTCAAATAAAGACGTTGCACCCAAAAATTCAGGCAGGTTATACACAGAAAATCCTTGAGGGAACGATTCATTTACCGTTGCCACTGCAAGAATATTTTTCATATTAGAGATAGTCTCCAATTTGTTTCCAGCACCTACTTTGATGCCAGAGTTTATAGTTGAGAAGTTCTTTAGAACTTCCTTAGTTTCATTACTTATCTTCATCACTTTCTAGTCTCCTATCATGATTGTTTAGAGCAAGGAATCCATAGTGGATTACTTTCAAAAGGTCTGCTCTGTTATACCCATCTTTTTTTCCGTATCGTTGTGCATATTTCATAATGTTCCCGATACAAAATCCCTCACCATGACCACTGTCCATAATAAATTCAGTCGCCTGAAATTGATTATGACTATAGTGTTGGTCATAAGTCTTGTCTATATACGAAGAGAACTCCTTTAAGAGTTCTCTCTCGTTGTATTTGTAATTAATACTCATACCATTATTATATGTCTAGAAGTCAACTTCGTCTAGAGGGTTTTCAGAATTTTCTTCTGAACCCTCTTCAACAACCTCTTCAAAAGGATTAACACCAGCGTCAATCTTAGTGTAGAGGTCAAGGATAGACATTCTAGTCTCTTCATCGAACCTAGATATGCACATCTCAATAGACTTGAGTTTGTCACCAAACATTCTGAAAGCATTCACAATGTGAACCAACCTTCTAGTAGTCACAACATCATCAATCGCACCTTCATAGAAAGTTTTTCTGATAACGTCCGCCCAGTCAACCAACTTCTCACAGAAGTCCATATCAACATCACCACTTAGAGCCATTTCCTTAGAAAGGATTTTTCTCTCAGTCACTACAGGTGGATATTCCTGTTGCATTGTGACCGCAAATCTTTCAAGCATTGCTTCGTTCATGATTTGAGTCCCTACAAACTTACCGTCATCAGAACCTTGTCCTTTGGTATTTGCAGTAGCAAGAATAGTGAAACCTTTAGCAGGAGTAACCCACTCACCAGTTTTCTTGATTAGGTATCCTTTACCCTCAAGAACTGATTGAAGACACATCAACTTGTTTGAACCCAAGTCAACTTCGTCAAGAAGAAGGACAGCGCCTTTTCTCATTGCCTTGATAACAGGGCCTTCTCTGTAGACAATGTTACCATTGACAAGAGTGTGACCACCCATTAAATCATCTTCGTCAGTCTCAATCGTAATGTTGACCCTGTAAAGTTCCTTCTTCAATTGAGCACAAACTTGTTCAACCATTAAGGTTTTACCGTTACCACTCAATCCAGTAACAAATACTGGAAAGAAAATATCAGACTTGATTATGTTCTTAACGTCAGAAAAGTGACCAAAAGGAACATAGTTAGACATTTTCTCAGGAATGATTTTTACATTATCATTCAAGAGGTTGATATCTGCCATTTCAGTCTTCATTGCGACTGGTGACTGCTGGGGTTTTGCAACCGCAGGAATCGGGGCAGATTTAACTGGTGCGATAGGAACCACTGTCTCAGGTTCATAACCACCATTGTAACCACTCACAACTGCTTCAAGATTGAAGATAGTCCCGTTGTCGGTGGACGTTTTGAACGGATACCTTTTGGTATTGTTCAACCAGTAAGGTACGTGTCCTAGTGTCTCAATCTCTTCCTTCGTAAAGGAAGTCTGATTAGGATACTTACCTATTAGACCTTCTAGGAACTCTTTCCTGTCAGGCGTGTAATGAAACGATTTACCGTCAACGGAAATCGACTCATTTTTATCATAAGATGCGCTCATATAGTCTCCTTAGTTATTAATTTATTTCTCATCATGTGTATAGGCTAACAAAAAATGCATGTCACTGTCAACAGCTATTTGCATGGTTGAAGTAATTTTCCCATTTTTTTGACCTGTTTTTCGTTCAAATCACCACCATTATTGACCCATATCCTGAATGCGAAGCACTCTACACCCTCTTCAGCACATTTGGATACCCTATCGCAGTCATTCGCTACGCAGGGCGGGTCTCCTACGTCCATAACAGCGTCTGCGAAAGCAGAATGATTCATACCGTCAATGTTGATATAGTAAATTGGGTCTACCCTCAATGGGTCTCTAGTCTTAAGCATATTTCTCACTCCATAGTTTTACGAGGAAACTTGAGTTAGTTCCCCACGAATAATATTCACTCACGTCAGCAAAAGGTTTCTCACCCCATGCTTTCCTTTCCATACAGTTCTCAACGAACATGTGTTTTACAAATTCTTCAAAAGTCATTATGCAATCTCCTTTATAAATTCATTAGTTAAAAATCTTGAACCAACTTTGCCACTTCTGTTTTTCTTGAAGTTAGATAGCAGTGTTGATTTCTTAGCACCTATCAAGTCATCTGACAATTCGTCATTGATAGTTTTCAAGTTCGAGGAACAGCAAACAAAAAGTTTTCCGTAACCATGAGTCTTGAATACCAAACCTTCTTTTCTGATTTGACCCCAAGTTTTTCTGTAACCGTCATCGTATCCGAACTTGTTTTCGATTTCTTTTTTCAAGTCATTACATGCATTGTGAAGACCGTAGAAATCTTGTTTTCTGTCAAGAGCAAAGTATCCAGTAACCGTGACACCAGTTTCTTCATGCAACCAGTGAAGCAGGTTAGCAGTTTTGTCCCAGTCATTTCTTTCGTATCTACTATAGTTAGAATTTTTTCTAGGAACATTGTATTCATAAGTTTTTCTTGAATAAGGGTCAACAATGTAAGTGTGTTTTTCTATATCCCAAGTGTCTTCGCCTTCTTTCAATTGGTCTTTCAAACCTTCCATACCGTAACCACTTCTTAGGTGGTCACTCTCATGAGAAAACCCGTCAGTAATTACTGTAAGAATTAGTTTCTCTAATTGATTGTCATTTCTAAACTCAGGAAGAATTTTTCTCATTGCAAGAAGTGAATTGTTAAGTGGTGTTCCACCAAGTCTGACTTTGTATGGGGCGTCCAAACCATTTACATAACCCCAAAATGATTTACCTTCAAACAACTTACCAAACCATTCTTGAAGAATCTCTTCTGACTTGTTCCAGTTTCTAGTCTCAGCAGTAATGTACTGGTTGTAGATAATTCCAAACACTGTTTGCATTTCTTTTTGAGTCATTTTACTTTTACCATTAGAAAACAGTTCAAGTAAAGCACTATCTCTTCTTCCGTATTCTTTTTCAGCAGTTTTCCATTGGTCAGAGAAAGCATACACTTTGTAAGGAATGTTTACCTTTTTACAGAACTCAGCAAGAATGAAAGATTGTTCCAGTAAGTTTTTGACGGAAGAATGAATAGAACCACTCCAATCAAGAAGAACTACGACACCATGGTTTTTACCGTCAGGAAGGTAAGTAACCCTCTTGAAGATATCGTCCATAACTTGATACTTAGCAACAGCATTCATATCAAGTTTTCCAGTCTTACCTTGAAACGCTTTAACGCTTCTCATTGCATTCTGTTTCATCTCAAATTCTTTCGCCATGTGAGAGATTAGAGATTTGTTTTTGTCTACGATTTTCTTGTAAGAGAAGTTAGCAGCTTCAATAGTGAAACCTATGTCTGCATGTTCTTCTTCATACCAAGATTTGAATTCTTTGACAATTTCCTCAGAAGACACAACCATGTGTTCTGCTTCGCCATCTTTCCCGAACATTTTAGAGTCTCCGAGATTGATAGTTTGTCTAACAATCGGAGCGTCTTCTAGAAACTCACCTTCATTGTTGTGTGCATTGTATTCAGTGATTGATTCCCTTGCACCGTCTTCATCATCAGAATGAGAACCTTCGGGAATGTTTGCAGATGTACCACCTTGTTTAGCAGAGATATCACCTTGTCCACCTTCTTCTTCTTCTGACTCTTCATCACTCTCTTCACCTTCACCTTCTTCTGTTTCAGGAGCGTCAGGAAGAGAGTCACCCTCTTCACTTGAAGAACCCTGTGACTCATCGTCACCCTCTTCATCTTCTTCATTGTCTCCAAATCCACCTGATTCACCCTCTTCACCTTCTTCTTCATCTTCATCATCGAAGTCAAAGTCATCTTGTGGAAGAGTAGAGACCGCTTGGTCTTCTTGAGTTCTTTGTTCGTTTTCTTTAGACCAATCATAGATTGCCTGAGCACAGACAACAACGTCTTCCCAAGTTACACATGCTTCTGCCATTTCAACAAACTTGAATTCTTCTGGCGTAAACTCACAACCTGCAGTAGAACCCACTTTAGTAAGTAGGTTGATTCTATCAATTAGTGAAAGTTTGTTTACGTCTTTACCCTTGATTCCAAAGAAGTCTCTTTGAATCAACTCTTTGTATGCTTTGAAGAACTGAGGTCTCAAGCCAGGGTATTTGTTCTTGATTGCTTTCTCAATCCTAACGTCCTCAATAACGTTAAGATATCCTTTTAATGTTCTGTTTTTTTCTAGTGCACTGTGAAGACCTTCATAAGGTGTGTTCAATGCATGTCCAACTTCATGACCCATAAACAAGTCATATAAAGCAGGACTGATATCATTCTTAAATATAGGACATGCAAGAACCCTATTCTTTACATCAAAATATGCAGTAGGTATCCTTTTATGGACTACGGTCAGATTTTCACCCGCCATTAGTCTCGCAAGGTTGTCTTTTTGTGTGGTTAGTTTCTCATTCATACGGCTAGCTTACTAAAAAAGTGCTGTCACTGTCAACAGCTCATTTACTCCATTTCTTCCGCACATTTCAAAGCGTATGCGGCCGCCTCTTCTTCTGACATTCCTTTCTCTATACCTTCTTCAAAGTATTTTTCAAGGAACATCTCCCTGTATCCACAGCTCATTTTGAACTCCTTTTTCTCATTACAGGTATAGGCTACCAAAAAAGGCATGTCATTGTCAACAGCTCATTTTCCCTTTAGAATCAAGGGTTTGGGAATTCGGGTCTTATATCTCTAAAATCTGTGGTGAACCACATAGGTAGGGTGTACCTGTCTCCACGGTACACTTTGGTGACGGAATGTTCAAATTTCATTCCTTGGAATACGACCATTTCTCTTGCGTGGGGCTCGTATTCTAACCCCATAGGTATCGATTCACATGGTGTGAATCTTAGTTTACCCCCTTTATAATCGTCTTCTGAATCATTAAGGTACAATACAGCCGCCCATTCTGATTTGGGAATAACCTGTTCTCCTGTTTCTTGAGAATCGTATACGTCTGTATGAGGTGTAATCTCAGAACCGATTGGTTGACACATAATCTCTGCTTGTTCAGGAAAGACTTTAGACCCATATTGTCCTACTTCACTTATTACCATGTACTCAAGTCTTCTTACGATTTCACGAATCCATTGAGTTTTGATATTTTCTATTTGTATTTTTCTGCCGTCATACTGAGAATTGTTATCTTCTGAACATAAGTGTTTATGTGTTTTATGAAAATGGATTAATTCTTTTGCTTCTTCTGATGTTATTACTTCGGGAATTGTTATGAAATTAAAATCAATCATAATCTCAATGTTTCTTCATTCTGTGTTAAATCAGTAATTGCGTGAAAAGGCATACACCTATCTTGATTATCGGAAAACCAAAATGAAAGAGTATGTCGTTGGTTTCTTCGTATCTTGTTTACACCATGTTCTATGTAAATGCCTTGAAACAATAATCCTGCACCTGTTTCAGGAACAAAAGTTTCTCCGTTAGGTACATAAGTTTCACCACCTGAGAAATTATCATTTAAATATAAAATACAAGTCCACTCTCTTTGTTTTTCGTTGGGGTCAAAGTTTGGTAAGTGTTCTGACTGCGTAGAGTAAGTATCTAAATGTGGGTCTTGATATCCACCAATAACCCATTCATTGATTCCAATCATTTCGGGATAAACAATTTTACCTTGGGTTTTATAAACTTGAGCAACTAATCGTATCCAAACTCTATCTATTAGAGTTCGTACCCATTGTGTTTGGACATGACAAAATCTTATACCCTTGTAACCAGCACCGTTTCCTACGGTTCTTAAGTTATGATGCGTTTTGTGAAAGTGTATTATCTGTTGGCACTCGTTCGGAGTCAACAGATTTTTCAGCATTTGCGGTTCGTAGGGCTTCTGCGATTGCTCTGCGTTGTTCATATTCTAATCTCTTTGCTCTTTCTTTTGGTCTTGATTTTAGAGCACGTTCTATTTTTAATTGTGATGCACGTTGTAAAAATATAATACCATTTAAGTGGTCTATTTCATGTTGCACACACCTTGCACCCAATCCTTCTAACTTTATTGAACGTTTTTCACCGTCAACTGTTTGGTAGTCCATTACAACTACTTTTGGTCGCTTGAGCATAATATATATGTCGGGAAAAGAAAGACAACCTTCCTTCATCATTTCTGTTTCTTGAGATATCTGAACTAACTCAGGATTGAAAAATGCAACGATTCCTTCGTCCTGTGTTTGCATAACAAAAACACTCAGGTCTACACCGACTTGATTAGCACTTAAACCAAGTCCACCATATTTTCCCATGGTTTCTACGAGACCTGCTTGTAATTCTTTTGGGTCTGTTTGCGGATTATCGAAATCAAACTTTTCAGTAGGATTACGTAAGACCTTTGCGGCCTCTTCAACTAGTTCATACATATTATTTTATTCCACTACTGGTTACATATAAAGATTTACCTGACCAACCCCCTGCTTGTCTAGTTCTTAAAACAACTGGCATGGTTGCGTCAATCTTTAAAGGTTTATAATGCCAAGACAACTTAAACGTTTGTTGTTTACCGTCATACGAAGATTTTATTTTACTAAAATCACTAGCATTATCTGACATTAACATTTGTCTAAAACTGTCGTCTCCACTAACGTCTTTAATTGTTGAACCCTTCTCACTACCTATCAATAGTTTATATGGACATGGTGTTGAATTAGGGTCGTCATATGTATAGTAACCTATAGTATTCAAAAAGTATAGTAGGTTTCTTGGTGAAGAAACATATTTTGAAAAGTCGTCTAGTAAAGCATTCCTAAAAGGCCAATAGAAATCTTTTGAATAGAAATCTAATTTATCTTTTTGGAATTCTTTTGCTATTGTAGCGAATGCTCTTTGTGAAGAGGACTCACTATACTTTTCTTTCTTGATATTAAATGAGTTGATTGCTTTGTGAGCATTCTTATATTTGGGGTCTATCATGGAAGTCGCTTTGACCCATGCGTTATCAATCATAGATTTAATTCTACCAAGTTGTCCCTTATCTCCTACTTTAGAATAGAATGCAACTAAGTTTGTATTGATTTTAGGTGTAGCGTCTGCACCACCTGATATCTTGTTAGAGTATCCTTGATATCCGTCTGCAGTTTGAACGATAACGTCCGAAGGATTCTTACCACCTATCCCTGCAGGTTTACCTCTTGGAACCCAATATACATTTTTGATTGACCTTCCTTTTAAATCTTTTGCAACTGCTTTTGCATTGTTCATTCCGATTAGAATATCTCTCAATGAAGTTTCGTCTTTATCTAATAACATAACTATGTCTTCATAGGTGACTTCTTTTCCTGAACCTGCAAGAACTCCTGTTCCGCCACTTTGTCCTGCAACCCATTTCTCAAAGTCAAATTGATTTTGAATTTGGTCGGGGTGTATTAAGAAGTGTACGGTTAGTAATTCATTCACGTTGGAAGAAGCAGTTGAATCCTTTCTACTCTTACTTCCAAAGTGTGCTTTGACTTTTGCTTTAGTTGATTGAATGTAATACGGAGTATCAGAACCGTCTAGTTCTACTTGAAAATAGTATTTACCATTACCTAATTTTTTGAGAAGTTCACCTGTAGGATTCTCTACTGATTTATAAAGTATCTTTCCTGCACCTACTGTTGCTTTGACATCTTTATCGTCTATGTCTAGAACATAATAAGGATTGAATCCGTTTCTGTTTTTGTAGTGTGGTGACACAGTTAACTCACGAATCACATGCTTAGGATTCGTTACGGTAATTTTGTCTGTGAATTGTGAGAAAGACTTCATAATACTATTTATATTTTCACTTAAGTGGTTTCGATAATTCTTCCCAACTTGTTTCATAATCACTGTCACCTTCTGCGTATCCCATAACACCTAACTTTTCGTATTCAGGTATAAGTTCTTCACGCAGTAGTCCAATCTTTTTAAGGTTTGGCATGATTCTAGTAAATAGTATGTCTTGGAATTGTGAGGTAAAGATATTATGTTTTTCGTAGTCTAATGTATAATCAACGTCAAATCCATACTTTTCCCATACAGCAGTTGGTTTAAGTCTATTTCTACTTACAGTACATGCTTCCAAGGCAAAGTTTGCCCTGTCTATTTGTTCTTCTTCTGAAAGTGTTTGGACAAAATCAGTTAGATAGTTGATACCAAAAGTTACATGTCTTGCTTCGTCCCTAATGATAAGTCCTATCATTTCTTTGTATACAGGGTCGGTACTTGTTTCTCGACTTGCTTGAAAAGCGGCTAATGCTAAACCTTCAATGACAACTTGCATACCTATAAATTTTAAATCCCAACGTGGGTCAGTTAAAATTTTATCAAGTAATCCTTTTAGACTTCTACCAATTGGCCATGAACGTTTGAGTCTTGTCTGTAGATATTTGTTAAAAGCTTCGACATGTCGTGCTTCGTCAAATGTCTGAGAAGCTGCATAGAGTTTTGCATTGAATGTGGGTGCACAACTGGCTAATTGTGACGCAACTAATAATGCACCTTGTTCTCCATGAAGGAATTGACTTACTGACCATGAATTTAAATCTTGGTGAAATTCTTCCTTTTCTTCTTGGGTTAATGTTTTGTATTGTTCGTGATTCTTCCATTGATTGTCTTGGAATTCAAAGAACTCAGATGTCATTGGTTTGAATGGCGGTGACCAATCAACGTCAACTTCTACATTCCAATTTAACTTCTTACCTAGTTCGTATAGTTTTTTGATACGATTATCTTGGACTGTGTAGTCCCAATTGTAAGAACCTGTTAAAGGTGTTTGGAATATCTCTACAACGTCTGTAGGGTTTAGTTCTTCTTTCGCTGGAAAGTCTCGTACTTCTTTGGGTGTTTCTGTTTTTAATATTTGCATCGTTTATTTATCACTCCATAACCCTTGAAAAGTTCTTATATTTCTCAAAACGTAGTACGTCATTGAACTTATCATACAATGCGTCCCCTTTATGAGATATGATAAATGCGTTTGTTCTTTCAGGCATACCATTCAATAGTTTTAAGAAGTCGTCTGTACCAGCACTATCTAAACTACTATCAAATACTTCGTCAAGAATAAGTAAATTAGTGTTAACACTATTTTTCATTCTTGCAATACTTCTCCAAGTGAATAGTAATGATAAGTCAATTCTCATCTTTTCACCCTGAGAGAAATTATCGTATTTGAATACGTCTCTGAATCTAGATTTGATTGTTTCTTCAAAAGATTCGTCAATCTCAAAACCAACATAGAACTCTAGTTGTGCTAGATATTTGTTGATTAGTTTGTTCATAATAGGAACATACTGTTTGATAATCTTTTGTTTTACACCTTGGTCTCTAAGAAGTGTTGAAGCGATATCATAGTAGTGAGAAGTTTCTGTTTGTGTTTCTTTCTTCTGTAAAAGAACTTCGAGTTTATCTTCTGAATCTACAATTTTATCTTCTGCATCTGAACCTGCAGTTGCTTCACCTTTTAGGTCTTCGATTTCTTTTTGCAGTTTAGTAATATACTTTTGATTGGATACTACTTCTGTTTGTAAGAGACTTATTTTTTTCTGTATCTCTTCTATCTTAGATTGAATTTCTCTTATTTCTTCAAGTCTTCTTGAACACTCTCCGATTTGTTTTTCAATTTCTTCGATAGCAGTTGACAACTCCGTCTTCTTAGTCTCCTTCTGTTCAATGTGTTCTTTCTTGTGCGTTTCATCTAAGGACTGCTCGCAGGTGGGACATTCGTCATTGTCTTCGTAGAATTTGATTTCTCTAATTGTTTTCTTACGAGCCGTTTCGAGTTGTCGTTCCAAGTCCATAAGTTCTGTGAGTTTATTTTCTTTAGTATCTTTATCCTCGATAAGTCGTGCTTGCGCCACCACATCTTGCGTCTTTTCATCTATGTTCTCCATGAGTTGATTAATGTTATCTTGGGTTTCCCCTACTGTGGATTCATACTTTAAGATTTTACTCTCTCGGTTTTCACGTAGTACATTAAGTTGCTCATTCAATCCATGAATCCTCTCTTCCATAATATTGATTTCATGACTAGTCTCAGTGATTTCATTTTGATGTGTTGATATCCTTTTCCTTAGTATGTCTTGCATAGTAGAGAATATAGAGATATCCAATAGGTCTTCCACTAAGTTTCTTCTGTCCTTTGCTTTCAACTGCATGAACGGAGTAAAGTTAGCAGAACCTAATATTGCGACCTGTGTAAATGAGCGGAAACTCATTTTCAGAATTTGTTTTTCTAAGTGTTCTTGGTAGTCTCTTACGTTTGCGTCTTGATTAAGCATTACGTCATCAAGATATAATTCAAACTTGTTTGGTTTTGCACCACGGATTACCTTGTATTGTTTTGTACCAATAGAGAATTCAATCTCTACTTCTAGACCTTTCTCGTTGATACTATTGATAAGTAAATCTTTCTTTAGATTACGAAACCCACGTCCATACAATCCAAAACATAAAGCGTCAAGAAGTGTAGACTTACCACTGCCGTTCTCACCTAATATAAGAGTCGTTTGGTGTTTGTCTAATCGTATTTCGGTAAACTTGTTACCACTTGATAATAGATTTTTGTATCTTACTTTTTTAAAATTTATCATAAAAAGTTATGTTCTTCCAATGCTTCATGGTACAGTGACTTCATTATTTTGTCTAGTTCTTTTTTCTTACCTTGTATCTCTAGACCTTCAACGTACTTTGATAAGATAGTCAATGTGTCTTCAACATTTTCTATTTCTTCATCATCAAAGAAGTCCATGTGTTTGTTATCGTCTACAACTGATACGTGTAACGGATTGACACCATGAAGTTTGTCTAGGAATGTATCAAACCAATATGGGTTCTCCTTTTCTATTACGATTACCTTTACAAACTTTCCTCTGTACTTTTCATAATCGTCATTAGCAATCGATTCAAAAGATTCTTCGGTATCATTATAGAATGCCTTTTCAAACATTGTTAGTGGATTATGCACAGGTAACATTTCTCTTGTATCAGTATCAAAGATATGGAAATATTTTTCGTCTCCAAAATCTGACCAAGTGAATTGCATTTGTGAACCTACGTAGCGTATATTCTCTACGTCTGTTTTGTGGTGGAAGTGACCACTGTAAACTTTTTCAAATCTCTTCAAGTAACTTGGGTTTAATCCGTGTGAACATACCATTGCAGGATTCATCATGGCACCTTCTATTTCAAAGTGTCCCATACAGATTGGTGCTGGTGCGGATTGAAAGAACTCTATATTGTCTGCATAGTTTTCATTATTAATCCATGGAACAAGTGCAACATCTAAACCGTCATATTCTTTAACTACAGGTTCTTCATGTACAGTGATATTAGGTTGACCGTATAGTAATAAGGCAGGTGAGTTTACTTCGTTAGTGTTCTTATAATAGGTATCATGGTTACCTATTATCAAGTCCATTGTAATACCTCTTTCTATCATAGGTTTTACAAAGTGCTCAATGTTTCTTTGCATGGACGCAAAGTTTATGAATTTTCGTCTATCAAAATAATCACCCATATGAATGATATGTTTGATATCGTGTTGGTCTAGATATGGAAAGAATATCTCTTTATAGAAACGTCCCTGATAATCAGACATTTCAACCATATCGTTCCTGACACCGCAATGTGTGTCATTCAAAATAGCTATTTTCATTAAGTGTTGTTTTTGCTCAAGTCTTGGTCAAGATTTGCTTTTGCTTTACCTGACTTCTTTTTACTTTTACGTGGTTCATATTCCACGTGGTTCATGTGTTCCTGCATCCATTCTACGTTTGTATTTACAAATGTAGGGTCATGAGAACCGTCAATAGTAGTATAAGCGTCCATTGTAATACCCGCTTCTTCTATCTGTTTTTGCTTGATAAAGACTTGTTTCTTTTCTTTTTGAATACGTCTTAGGAATGCATAGTAACAAATTTGTGTAACGTATGCGAATGCATTGTTAGATTTTTCAACGTTGAAGTTGTTTATATACTGTAGACAGTTTTCTATAGCGTCACAAATCATTTCATCTCTATAGGTATAGTTAATGAAATTTGGACGTGTGGACAAACGGGTTGCAATCTTGTAAATACACTCACCAATATATTCTGTCATACGTGGTGGTTGTTTACCTTTTTCTTCTGCAAGTTTAACGGACGCATTGTACTCCGCAACGGCAGCTGTAAACTCTTTGTTATTTACGTAATGTTCCGCTTGTTTCTTATCAGTGGTTTTTTTAGTCATGTATCTATTATATGTTAATACTTACTAATATGTAAGAGGGTTTTTAGTATTTATCCAACTGAAAGTTGTATCAGATAAAAGGATAACAACATCATACCCATTGCAGAAAACTGTATCACTGACGCAATTGCAACAAACAATAAAGCTCTATCCGCCCACCATTTACCTTCCGTCTCTTGCCATTTAGCAATCTGTTCAGGTGTAGCGTCTCTAGGTTGGAATTGGAACTTTAACTGTTCAGGAATTATATCGGAATCGGAGTCCTCTACTTCTATTGGTCTTTTCCAAGAATCTAAGATTTTTCGTTTACTCATAATAATTTAATGTAAAAAGTATCTAGACAGAATCATTTCTATCTGATATCCTAACTATGTCGCCCCGACAAGCTAGCTTATATAATGATTACAATCTATACTGTAGTATCGTAAGATACATTATTATAAAAGGTATCGCTATTGGAAGAGTCATTAGTGTGACCATTTGCACTGCATCGCAGAATCGGCAATAAATGCCATTTTCTCTTAGTCCGTCAACCTTTCGCACCATGCTCTTCATTGCGTATGCAATTGTGGTCATGGTTTCTCCATATAAACAGGGTTAATGAAACAATATAACTGAATGTTATATCAATCCGTTTTATTTATAACTGTAAAATTCCTAAGACATAATTCTCAGCAGCTGACTCTGCATATGATTCAGAATGATTCTTATACACGATATCCTTCTTCCACATATGGTCTTCGTAATACCTGCAACCATACCCTTGGTCAGTTACATATACCTCTGCCTTTTTCAACTTATCGTCACTCCAATACTGGTGTAACAAATGGTCGAACTGTTTCATACCTTGTTCGTCTTCTTGTAACATATTTAAATACCAAATTGCCATTAGTGAAGAATCTTTTTGCCTTTAGTAATCAGATGTTGTTCATACTCTGTTTCTAAATCAAAATCTTCATCTTCCAATATTTCCAATCTCCTGAGTTCTTCGGGTGTGATTGGGCCTCCAGTTGCGTCCATGATACTCTGCATTGCTCTATCCACATATGCTTTTATATCGTCTTGATATTCTTTTCCTGACTTAACTGGTATGGTTCCGTTCTCAACCATTTCTAACCACCTAGCAGATGCATTGTCATAGTATTTAACGAATTGCTCGTTAAGTTTATTCCTATGTACAATGTGATTGTCGGGAATGAATAAAGTCGGTTCTGCACTGAGAGGTGCATAAGGAATAAACGTTGATAGGGTATCATTAGTTTGAGTCAATTGTAATTGACATATCATAGGAAGTGTAATGTGTATACCTTCCTGTGAATCTCTTACCATTCCGACTATATCTAAACCAGTCTTGAGTTTGATTACCTCATACTTGTTTGGTGCTAAAGATGTTACGTTATCCATATCTATATTTAGTTGGTTCATAATTTAAATTGTTTAATGTTATAAGGAAATTGTTCCTCGTTGTAAATATTTATACGGTCTTTTAAGTGACGTAATGTGTAGTTGTCTCCCCACAAATCGTCTGCGATATCAAATAGTCTTAGATTTTCTTTACCATTACCCTTTCTCAATCCACGTCCAATGGATTGTAAGTTACGTATTCTAGATTTAGAAGGCGAAGCAAAAATTATGTTATCTATCTTCTTTATATTAACACCAGTGCTGAAGGTGCCATATGACGCAAGAATACAGGCGTCATCTTGTTTCTCTACCAATCCTCTAATCTCTTCTCTATCTTTTGTATCAGTTCCACCATAAACATAATGAAGATTATCTATTCTTTCTTTCATTAATGTGTATAAAACAAATCCATGTTTTTCTACATACTGAAACAAACAAAGTGTGTTCCCTTTTAGTGAGTAAACAAGATTACATATGAAATCATTTCTCTTTTGATTCCCTACTAAGTAATCCATTTCGTCCTGATACTTTAACTTAGCAGTTTTCTCATGTTCCAATATGATAACGTCAATGTCTATACTTGCAATTGTACCTTCCTCAATAAGGTCGAAAGTTGATATAACCTTAGTCGCTGGCCCAAAGAGTCCTTCTAACTGTAGCCTGTGGACTTCTGTACCGTCTAACGTACCTGTAGTACCAAAACGTACTGCGGTACTTCTCATTTTTTCGAGGATTCCTTTGAGGACGTTTGCTTTGAAGAGGTGGGCTTCGTCTCCGACAACAACTTCAAACTTCGCAAGAACGTCAGTAGGTGCTTTAGATAAAGACTGCCAAGTTGTAATCGTAATGTCTGAATCGAATACAGGTTGCCCGCTGTATATTTTGCAAATTTCTTTATCATATCCATACTCCTGAAAATCTTTTGTCATTTGTTCTACCAAAGAAGTAGTAGGTACAATGACAATTGTTTTTTTATTATAATAACGTGCAAGTAAATAAATGATTAATGACTTACCACTCGCAGTCGGTGATACTAGTAACTTTCTTCCGTATTCGATACTCTTTAGAAATGCTTCCTTTTGATAATCTCTAGGTTCAAACGGTAGGTTTAATTGGTCTATAAACTTATTGTATTCGTCTTCGGTAATTTCATTCTTAGTAATAACGTCTTCTTCTACCGAATACTTGTATTGTCTTTCTTCACAGAACTCAGCAATGTATGGAAGTAATCCAATATAGATTTTGTGTGTCTTGATACTGAACAGATATACTTTACCGTCCCAACGTCTATTTTTATAGGAAGGCATAAATTTTGCGTTAGGTACTTTAAATGAAAAGTAATCGTGCAAGTCTTTAGCGATTGAGTCGTCACACGAAATCTTCATAAAGACTTCATTGACTTTAGAAATTTTTAAGTCCATGCTGGGCCGTTGTACCAACCTACTATTGATACTCTAGTTCCTCTCGTTACTGGTGTGACTTGGTGATATAACCAACTTGGAAATAAACATATTGAACCGATTGCTTGTGCACTGAATGGTAAAGTTCTTACTGCTTTATCGATATCAAGTTTTTTATCACCAAACTTAATTTTATCAAACTGTGGATTTGGTTCTAACCATTGAAACTTACCACCTTCATAATCTAAAGGGTCAGATAATTGTATAGTCATACTAATCTTTCTGTGTTCTGGCATTCCTTCCATACTCATGATTGACTCACCACCATGGTCTGTATGCCATGTATAGAAATCACCTGTAGGTAAATCAGGTTCGTAGTCGTAGATTGTGTATTGAAAGTTTTCTATCCAAGATAAATTGAAGTTCCAACCACACTCGTCCATTCCTTGGGCAACAATCTCATTAATCTTTTCCATGATATTGTCAGGCATTCTATACCTTGGGTCTTGACCAAGAAACCATTTTACCTTTGATTGTCTTATTTCAGCTGCCACGGACATGTCTACTGAGTCAGGTGCCCTATCAGGGTCATTCATTTGTCCGTTTCCTGTACGTCCTAAATCTAATGGAATTCCTTTGGCATGTTGATGTATTTGTGCAACTTCTTCTCTAGTAAAGAATTCAGGTGCTGTAAACATATAATTATTGAGTATCATTGTCCCGCCATAAACTTTCGCCAGTCGATTGTATTCTTAATCGTTTGGTGTCTCCAAGTGATATTTTGCATACACTCTTTCAAGAAGTTGATAACGATTTTTTGATACTCCACTTTACCATTCATTCTTTGTAAGTCTTGGTCAGCGTTATACCATATCTGCATATCATTCTTCATGACTTTGAGACCGTCAAAGGGGTCGTCTTCCCAACCAAGTTCTTTTATTTGTTCCTCAGACATCTTTCCGTTATACCATAACCACTTATTTTTAAGCAGGATATTGTATTGGAATTCTAAGTTCTTGAGAACCAATATATTATCGGTCAAGAATTCTTGATATTTTGCGTGTAGTTTGGGGACTTCTAGAGACGATTTATCTAGTTCGATATCGTCAACTTCACAATCCTTAGCCCACTCTTTGCGTAGCTCTTCTAAGTTCATACTATAATTATATCACGAAAATGTGTTTTTAACTAGTGGTTCCTATCTCATAATAAGTAAATCTAAAGTCTACTGTACATATTACAGCTTCACCACTCTCTCCTGATGCAAGTTCCAATCCACTTAGTGACGTTGGAAATGCGTCATAAAATTTAAAGAATCTGTTTGGTATATTCTTATTTGTATTTAGTACGAGTGTAATCATGCTATATTGACTTAGGTCATTACCTGCACTTGAAAACTGGTTTGTTGCTGTTGCAGTTGTACCAACAAGTGTTTTGTACTTAGACGGGTCTTGTATAGGAACAATAGAATCCATCCAATCATATACTTCTTTGAAGTTCTGTAAATCTTCGTCTACCAAAAACGATACAGATAACTTTTCAAATTCAACTTTATCGCCTGGAAAATATGCGTCCAGTCCTATACCTGCTGGTACAGCAGTCTCACTGAATGATATGCCAGGAATATTTGCAGTACGCACGAAGTATTCCACCGTTGGAACTTTATCGATGAGAAGTCTAAAGTTGTTCTTTTGAAGTATAGATTTGTTAATCGTAGTCATATACCTATTTAGGTAATTTCTAAGACTGTTCTGATTCTAACTTTAACTCACTGAGTCCTGCTAGTTTGATAACCTTGGGTAGTCTACCGCACTTCATAAATTTATGAAATCTTTTGTTTATTTGTTTTATATACGCCATATAGTATATAGACACGAAAGTGTCACACAACTGTCACAATTGAGACACAAAAAAGAAAAACCCCACCGAAGTGGGGTTTTAGATACTACCGTCCTGCACGAATGATTTGTATCACTTTTATTTAGAACAAAAAAAACCCCAGCGAACTGGGGTTTTTAATTTCGGTTGAGTAACTATTCTTTATAGAATGTTAGATACTGCGAACTTTCTGTAGTATTGGTTTGTACCAGCAGAAGCTAGACCATTAGCAGGTGTAGAACCTACGAATGGGTTAGATACCATTCCGTATCTAGTTTTGAAACCAATTTTTGGTTGGAAAGTATTCTCACCAACGGCACGAACCATTTGTAATGGAACGTATGGGCAATAGAAAAGTCCAGCGTCATAAGGGTTAGACCCTCTGTAACCGACAGTCAAGTAATCAACACCAGCATATGGGTCGATATAAACTTTAACTCTACCGTTTAGAACACCAGCAAAAGTATTACCAGTATCGTCAACGTTAATGTCAGTGTTAAGCGCAGGAGTATAATCTAATACACCAGCCATTGATAAAGCAGATGCAACGTCAGAAGAACAAAGGATAAAGTTACCTTTACCACGTCTTGTTTCTTTTGCGATTACATTTGATTCTCTTTCTATTTGGAATAATAGACCTTTGAATTTCTCAACTGACCAACGTCCGTTAGCATCAACATCTAAGTTGAAAGTACCAGCAGAAGCAGTTGCAGATGCACCTACTTTAGCTTGTATGTTAACGTTTCTTACTACTTCTCTGTTGATTTCCGCAAGGATTTCAGATGATAGTATGTTAGCGAGTTCAGATTCAGCGTCTAGACCGTGAATTGCTTTAAGGTCTTGTGCCAATTCTAAAGTATATTCCGCTTTAAGTGCTCTTGATTTAGCAGTTACTGTAGCTTTCTCAATTGTGAAAGCCATTTGAGCGAATCCGTTGGAAGCTTCGACATCACCTAATGCTTCTGCAGTTGCAGTAGACATACCTGAACCAGTTGTGTCTTCATAAGAAGGCGAACTAGTGTCAAATGGGTCACTGATTGCAGCTGTTAATGCACCAGCTGAAGTTGTCTGAGCAGCAGCCGAATAAGGAGTATGAGGTTCGTCAAGCCCTAAAGCTTCAGTTTTACCTTCACGTCCTTGAGTCGGATAGTCGTTATACCTTGCTTTCATAGCAAAGATAAGTCCTGTTGGCCCAGTCATTGGTTGAACACCACAAATGTCGTAAGCAACCAAGTTAGGCATAGCTCGTCTTACTAGACTAATTAGGATTGGATCCCAGTTAGATACAGCAGAACTGCCAGTAGCATTTAAAGGTGCAGCTTCGTCAAGAGAAACTCTATCTTCGTTAAGAGCTTTTTCTTGGTTTTCTAGGATTACTGCGGTAACAGCCTTCTTGTAAGAGTCTTCGATTTTTGGCAAATCAGAATGCTCTAGGATAGGTTGCCACTTTTCCTGTAAGTTTTCAGATAAAAACATTGTTTTTAATCTCCTTTAAATTAACCTAATGGTTTTAGTTTACTAATTGCGTCAGAATACCTTTGAAGGGAAGGGTCTATAACAGGTGAAGAGTTTTCATCTTCAAGCGTTCCAGTTCCTTCTTCAACTACGGTATCCTCAGAAATAGATTCACCTTCAATACCGAAGTATGCTTCTTTGATTTCACCAATCTTCTCTTGGAAGTCAGCTTCGTCATTGAAGTCTACACCGTTTGCAAGTGATTCTAATTTCTCTTTCTGTGATTCAGTTAAGTCCGAAGACGCATCCCTTACCACATTTTCTCTCTTGAGAGTGTTCAACTCTTCTGCGATGTCCATATTTGTTTGAACTTCGGAGTCAAGTTTAACTTCCATCTCATCGAGACGATTAGAAAGCTCATCAATCACGTCATACTTATCTTCGGGAACGTCAACATAATGTTCTACGAACAATGTTTTCAATCCTGAAATAAAGTTTTCAGTCATTTCAGCTTTCAAACCTCTCTCGATAGCTAATTCGTTTTCTTTCGTCCACTCGTCAGCAACGTAAGACAAGTATTTGTCAACTGCTTCACTTAAGTCGGCTTTGACCTTATCTACTGAGGTTTGTAATTCTGTTTCGTAAGCTTCTTTCAATCCTTTTTCAACTTCTGCAACTTTACTTGATACTGCAGCTTTAAAGATTGTTTTAGCTTTTTCTCGGTTCTCTTCTGACAAGTCTAATGCTTCTGAGATTGCATTTAGGTCGTCTTCAATTTCAATCTCTACAAGTTTAGATTCGAGTTCTTCGGAAGTTTCTTCGTCAACAGATTCTTTTTTCATCTTCTTGTCTTCGTCTTCTTCCTCTTCGTCCTCGACACCTTTCATCTTGCCGTACATCTCTTGAACCTTTTCGTCATCTAGTTTTTTAACTAGTTCGACAATGTTTCTTGCGATTTCTGCCTTAGTCAAAGACTCGTCAACCTCATCTTCTGAAATAGAAGAGAAAATACCTTGAAGGTCTTCTTTATTCATTTCCTTCATTGTGTTGACCATAGCTTTGATTGTTTCCATCTTGGAAGGAACTTTTTCTTCTGCTTCAGAAACTTCTGCTTCTTCGTCAGCGCCTTCGCCTTCTTTGATTTTTTCAGCCTTATCAGGTTTCCCTTCACCCTTTTGTTGTGGGTCTGCGGAAATCTCTTTGACTCCATCTTCTGCTTTATCTACAGAATCGACAGCTTTGTCAACAGGATTTTCTTCGGGTTTGACGACTTCAGCTTTTCCACTTTCTATTTTAGCGGAATCACTTGAACCTTGCTTAGGCGGGTTTTTGTCACCTTTCTCAGCTTTAGCGTCAGGTTGTCCTGCCTCTAATAGCTCATCTTGGTTTGTATCTAACTCTGCCATATTTTTCTCCTGTTTGAGTTTACTTTTTTATTTATATGTTATAAGTTCTTAACGAACGTTTTCCATAAATTAATTTTTGTTTCTTCAAGTCTAACCTGCTTTTCGTTCTTTAAAACTTCTCTCATAGACTCCATTTCTTGTCTTTTTAGGATTCCATTGTCCATAATCCACTCAACACCTTCCATGATACCGTCTACGAAGGCATCTGGCGCTGAAGGGTCTGCGACAATATCACCTGCAGTTGCAAGTTGAAAGTCCGACTTCACATACTGTGCGTCTGATTTTTGTTCTAATGAACCAAGTCCTCTTGAAGAGACACCTAGTTTTGCACCGTCATTGATAAGATTTTTTACAATCTCACCATTTGGAGTGCTCAAAATTTTTGCTTTACCTACCCAATTACTACCGTCTTCGTGAAGTTCGGTAATCATGTGGGATACTTTGTCTAAATTGATTGTTGGCCCTTCGGGGTGTCCTAACTCACCGAATGCTCTTTGTTCGTTTACGAATTCTTTTACGTAACGATTGACTTCTTTTGCCATGATTTCTTTGGGATAGATTCTTCCGTTACGATTCTTTATGTCTGCTTGCATAAAGACACCTTCGATAAAGTAATCTTTTTTACCATTTTCTTTTGATTCGATTAATGGTTTTGCTTCGTTATACTCTGAAATTAATTTCATTGAAAATTTCCTCTTCTGTTACCCCTTCAAAATTCATTTGTTTAAAGAGTTTGGATAATTCCTTCACAGATTTTTCTGCGTCCTTCAAGTCCTTGTAAGGCCCTGTTTCATTATTATTAACGAATGCGTAAATGTCTTTACCCATTTTACTATAGGTAATGTTGTAGGTCTTTCCACCAGTTTTCATTGTATCTACTTTAAGTTCTTTATGTTTTTTAGGCAACTTAAATTTCGCCTCATAAAGTTCTCTTGATATAGATGCAAAAGATTTCATTTACTCTTCCTCTGCTGTAGCTTCAGGTTCATTTTTCATCCAATCAACCGTTGCTTCCACTCTCTTCATGTCCACTGCTTGGGCAGCTTTCTCTTTAATGCCGTCAAAAATAGAATCCTTAGCGTCTTGCAACTTACCTTGTTCTATTTCGTCAACTATCTTTTTTGCTATTTCAGTCATTTATTAAAATCCCCCAAATTCATCGTCACCACCTTCTTCGTCTCCACCCTCGTCTTCCATTTGTTTGTCCATAAGTTTCATTTCTTCTTCTGTTTGCATTAAGATATTCTTACGTACAAACTCCTGAGAATAATACTTACCAACATACTCGTCTACGGTTGATAAAGTCTCAAGTCTCTCACGCATAATTTCAGCGTCTTTCAACTCTGCGAAGTGGTTATCGCTAGCATAATCAAACTGTACGAAGTCTTTGACCATTTTGTCAAATTCTTCGCCACTTACAATTTCTTTTAGTATCAATTGAGTTCTTAAAACGTCAACAAATACTCTACTAAACTTCTTTTGAAGTCTATTCGTGAACTTATTAAACTTAAGTTCATCTCTTTGGATTTCGGACGCACGTCCCAAATTGAATCCTGCGTCTGCTTCCATTCTAGAAGCTGGAATACTTAAACTCTTGTATAACTTCGACTTAAAGTATTCAATGTCTTCTATCTCCGAGAGATTTTGTCCGCCTGGCAAAGTTGTTATCTCTGTCCCACGTCCACCTTCTCTCCTAGGTAACCAAAAATCTTCCAACATAGACATATGTTTTCTATCATCTTTGATTTCACCTGTGTCTGCATTGTAAACAAGTTTATTTCTATACTTGTTCATAACCTCAGACAAATACTGTTCTGCTTTTGCCTTTGGAAGGTTACCTACGTCAATGTAGAAAATCCTTCTTTCGGGTGCACGTGATATCCTATAGATAACTAGTGCGTCTTCCATCATTGATAACTGGTTTGCAGTCTTCAATGCTTTATGAAGATACCCAATGACTACGTTCTTTGTGTAGTCTAATAAACCCGATGTAGTATATGATACTGCTTCGGGAGCAATCTTCACGGACGTTCCGTCATTCGCTGAAGATTTATCAAAACCTTTATCGTTGAAGACAAAAAATTCTTCAACTTGTTTTATTACGTCAACACCTGCTTTGTCCGATTTACCTTTGATTACATTTCTGACCTTCTTAATTTTAAGTGGGTCAATGTTTCTTAGGTCTACAATACCTGCTTTCGGACGTTTGCCGTCAACGACCTTATGGAAGTATATCCTTCCATCTATGTACCATTTTCGGAATAATTCGTGAGAGTTCTGATTGAACTTCATTAAGGCAAGAATATGATTAAACTCGTCATGTATCTTGTTTTTGATACTATCAGAAAGTTTTACGTTTCTGAGGTCGAGTGATACAATCTTGTCTTGAGAATCCGATGTAATACACTCATTAACAATATCTTCAATCGCTGAGTCACACTCAGGGATTAGAGATATTTCACGGTATCTTGTAATGAGACCAACCTCATTCTTGATACCACCTTCCATATCAATGTAGGAACCATATGCTCCACCTGATATGAACCCGCCTGGTTGTTGTTGAATGACGGGTGTACCGTCATCTTCAACAGGGGGGACGAAGGAAGGTGCCTTAGACACCTCTATGCTTCGTAGTTCATCCTTTTTACGGGATATTTCAAACCCAAAAATTTCCATACTAATATTTATACTCCCCTAAAAGGGTGTATTTCACTTTAATTAAATAACTCTTTCCCAGTGAGAATAGTCAAATGAAACTTCAAAAGTTTCAACTTCGTCAGCAGTTCCCATATTCAGTTCAATACCACCGATATTTTGAGGGAACATATTGAAGAATTCGTATCTCGCAAGGACTGAGTCATCTTTGTTTAACTGTTCAACGAATGCTCGTGATAACAAGTAATCGTTATTAATCGCACCGATACCTGAGTCTAACTGACTGATATCCAACTGCCATGATTCTAGGGCATTTCTTACACTGAATTCAACATCGTTGATTACAGTAACTGCCCATGGTTCAAAGGTTCTGTCTCCAGCAAGTTTCAAGTTCATTCCTCTGAATGGAACTGTGACCTGACCGACAGTCATAGCGGGAATCTGAGCAGCTTGACATAGAAACTCTATCTTATTACCTGTTCTAGGTATGAAGACTCGGAACCTATTAGCTCTAGGGCCACCAGCGATTAGTTGCGCTTTAAATTCATCTATTGTTGCCATTTATTTCTCCCTTAGACTGCACCGTATAATTCACTAAACTCTACACCACTTCTAGCGGCAACAAAGTTCAATGTAATGAAGTTAATCGACCTGTTAGGTTTAACGAAGATAGAACATACAAATTCATTTCTATCGATAACACTATCAGTGTTGTTTGTTTCGTCACATAATACTTGGAAATCTACAAGACCACGTCTGTTCTTCACGTCTCTTAAGAAAGGTTCTACAGCAGCTCTAAACTGTGCTCTTGTGAATGCGTCATTGAATTCAAAGAGTTGTGCTTTAGCGGCAGTTGCGATTGCCTTTTCTAGGACTATGAACAATCTTCTTACATTGATTCTATCGAATGCAGAAGGTGTTGATAACATAGTTTTGTCACCAAATAGGACTGTTCCTTGGCCTGGGAATGTAACAATTGGGTTAACCCTTGCACTGTATAAGTCGTCTCTAGACGATTGTGAAGGATTAAATGCAAGTTTAGTTACACCTAAGTATTGACCTCTTGAGAAACCAGCAGGTGAGAACCATGGGTCTCTTAATAAGTCACTTCTTGCCATTAGACCTGCAGTATGTCCATTGCCTGGAATCCAACAGTATTTGTCGTTATATCTTTCGTAAATGTATAACCAACCACTATCCATAACTGAATAAGAAGAACTTGTTGCAGTATTAGCGGAGGCAATTACATTTGCGGATTGTGTTGATTCTGAGGAAACTCCAACTACGTCATTCTTTCTTGGTGATACGATTGCCATACAATCTTTTCTAGATTCACAAAGAAGAATCGCTTGGTTTGTTAAAGTTGTCCAATCTGTTAAGATATCTTGTTCTGTTCCCGAACCGTTATCAGTTCTTGAAGAACCTACGATTAAGAATGAGATATCTACTGTTTCAGCGTCACCGAAGTGTGTTGACCATGCACCGAACTTCTCAGCGGCTGTTGGCATTCTACCATTTGAACCACCTGAAAGTGTGTCATTTACTGGAAGAGTCATTACACCGAAACCATCTGATAAAGATTCTGCTAATGTTCTGTGTTCATTACCACTATCGTGAGTACCAGTTACTGGTGAACCGTCATCTCCTGTAGAGTGACCTGCCCAGTATACGTATGTTGATTTTCTTTCAATTACGTCTCTGTAGTAGTTTGATGCACCTTGAGCGTCTTTAGCGTCACTTGCAAGTGATACGAAACCGAATGTTTCTAGAACTTCGTTTTGAGTTCCACTCCACACACCGTCTTCGTCACTTACTACTACGTGACATTCGTCTAATGATGCACCGACAGCAGCTGCAGATGCGGAAGTGCCTGGAGCTTTATCAAAGAAAGAATGGAACTCCCATTTCCTGTTTATATTGACTGGTGTACTTGAACCGTCAACTGCTGTTGTTAATCCTGTGTTTGCAGGTTGGTTAATTGCTTCAATAGTAAGAGTTGTACCTGAACTTGCGGTAATTCTGTATTCTTGTCCTAAGTGATTATCAAATGTGATAATATCTCTTACTCTAAACAATGTAGTTGCGTTTGCAACACCTGTTATTGAAAGCGCTCCAACTGCGTTATTTCCTGTAGATGTTCCAGCGTTGTCTGTCTCGAAGGCAGTTGCTGTTGAACAAACAGATACTTTTAAGGAGTTTCCTAAAACTCCTGCGTGACGGGCTACCCACCTTCCTGCTGTACCTGATAAGGCACCACTTTGGTAAGATTGAACATATTCGTCACTATTCTTTATTAGCGTTGAACCATGTCCAGCTGAATTCGCACTAAACAATCCTGTAGAGTTTATTCTAACTACTCTTAGAGAAGAACCATATCTTAAAAATCCTTCAGCTGAATAGTAGTCCTCTGCAGCTCCGTTGGTGTTAGCAGGTTCGTGAAAATTCTCTACTAGTCCCTTTTGGTCTGAAATTGTTACTACTTCATCAACAGGGCCCCATTGGAATGTCCCTGCGAAAGCACCAGTTGTACTGGATACTGCAGGCACAACATTTGTAAGGTCAATCTCTTTAACCTGTACGCCTGGTGATACTTGAAATGCCATACTTTTTCTCCTGTTAATGTCAAAAGTTGTTTACTGTTTTATTTATAACTTTATATTGTCTAACGGGTCAGCAAACCACCTATCCCCTGAACTATCTACAAAAGACTCTTCTTCTATCGGTCTGTCCCCGAAAATCCCTGCAGGTAACATATCCTCTTCAATAAGTTTCTGCTGTTCAGAATATAACAACTCTTTGACTTGATAATTTGTTAAATGATAGAAGTAATCTGTAGTTACAAACCATGAAAATAGTACACATGTCATTACCATATCGTCATGATAACCTCTATCAGCCTCAAAGCTTCTACCCTTATTTACAAAAGTCATGAGCTCAGTGATAGTCCATCTGTCTAATAATTGCAATCTATCTTCTTCTAATAGTTCTTTTAATGTAGAACAACCAATTCTTTTGATTTTTCTAGACATTGTTACACCAATATCTTCTGCTTTTAGTTGTCCTTGTACGAAAACATTAGGATATTCTAAATCATAATGCAATTGTGACGCAACAATACTTCCTTCATTATTGTTTTCTATGATAACAGTTGCGTCATTATATGCTTTACCATACTTTGCAATCAAATCGGGAAACAATAATGGTGATATTAAAGAGTTTCTAAATGTCGCAACTTGTTTGAATGGTTTAGAAGATACGTCAAAGATACTAAACGTTGAGAAGTCGATACCTCTCCCTTTCGCAACGTCACAACACATAACATATTGGTGACCTTCTATGGGTTTTTCATACATGTAGAATTCTTCTTTTGACCATTCAGGGTCATATGCTTTTAACCCAAGTAAAGTATTCGAGTTAATGAGAGTGTTACCAGTTCCCAAAAACGAGTTTCCGTACTCTTGTTCAAACTGTGCTTCTGAGGTGTTTGCAATTGTTTGTTCTTTCCATGCTTCGTCTCTGCCTGGCACGTCATACCAGTTAATTGTGAAGTCTTTGTATTCTGATTGTCCATGTACTGCACTCTCGTATATTTTATGAAACATATTACCCACACCGTTTGCAGTGGAAGTAATAATAACCTTTGAATCTTTACCTGATGTAATAACGGGATATGTTGCAGTATAGAATGTCTCTGCATCGTCTACGAATGCAAACTCATCAAGGTACAACATATTTATTGAGAGTCCACGGATACTACTACTGGAAGTTGCAGCTGCAACAACCTTACTATCGTTACCAAACTCTATATTACCTTTGTTTAAAATCTTTACGCCTGGCTGTAAGAAAAATGGAACAGACTCTAACATAGTTACGATACGTGCTATCATTTCTCTCGCAATCGCACCTTTGTTTGCAAGTACAGCTACAGTTACTTCGGGGTGGAACAATAAGAACCACAATAGATATGCACATGAGGTGATTGATTTACCACTCTGTCTACTTGCAAGTACGACACTGAATCTATTACTGTCGTAATGTTGAATTAGTTTATCCTGATATCCACGAAGTTTGAATGGAACCATACCTTCGTCAAGAGAGATAATCTGTGTGTATTGTTCAATAAAATGGCATGGGTCTTTGGAACACTTCATGTATTCCGCTAACTCTTCTTCTGTATATTTGGTTTCTATACCAACACGTTTAATTTGCGTGTTGCCTAGATAACCTTCATTCTTCGCTTGTACCATTATTTTTCTTTAGGAACTTTTGTAGTTCACTGGTTGACCCCACGTATAAATGATTATGTTGGTCTCTGATTTTAGTATCGTCTTGTTCTAGTTTCTTCATTTTACTTTGAAGGTCTATAAGTTTCTCTGCAGTTTCCCCTACAGTCTTAATTAACTGTCCTGCAACCTCGTAGGCACGTGGGTGTTCTGTCTCTTTAGATAGGTCTAGGATACCGTCAATTGCGTCTTGGCCTCGTTCTATGAGGTCGTAGAGGTGTTCTCTCGCATACCTGTAGTCAGTCTCTATGTTCTGCTCTTTATCAGGTCGAATCACAGGAACCGCTTTGGTTTCTTTTTTTAAAGAGGTGTTAATATCGAGCAAGTCGTTTAACTTTTCGTCTACTTTTTTTGTCATAATTATGCATCATCTGTTAAGTTGTCTGTGTAGGTTTTGTTTGTTCCATCGTCATAGAATGAAACTGTTTCCGCTACTACAAACGTATCATTAGTATTTACTGAACCAACAAATTTCAAACTCTTGTTTGCGTCAAGAGTAATATTTGCACTAAGAACCATACTTAGTTTATCAGTTGCAATACTACTTATAGTTGGATTAGTTGTATTTCCAGTTCCAAATACTTCGTCTCCTACACTTATATCAGCGTCTAGTGCTGTTGTAAATGTAACTGTTGAAGAATTTGAAACCGCATTGTTAGTTCTATTTTCAAATGCAGGTTCATAACTTTTAACTTCTTTTACAAGACCTGCGCTAGTTATTTCGGAAGATGTAAATCCTGTATTACCGTCACCAATGTAATCTCTTTCGATAACGTTTTTAATAATCTTACCTTGATAAACAGGGCCAAAAAAGTATAACTGCATTTGAAATTCTAAGTCATATGTAATTGTACGTCTTTCCTCGAAACCACCTTGATAAGTATCTTCAAACGATACTGAATTTAAAATGACAGGAACGTCTCTATTATCAGACATATCGTCTATCATTTTCATGGTGACTGTGTAATCGGGTTGAAAATATGGAAGTATCTGTTCTACTATCTGTAATGCGTCATTCATCTTGTTTGCCATTACAGACAATGTAAAGTTTATATTATATGGTGCAGGTGCATATTGAAACCTACGATTGACTTTATCAGTCTCTTGAGTATTCTTAGTATTTCTAATTAGTTTATTGTTTTGTCTAGACGTATCGTATTCGATACCTGAAATTTCAAATGCTATTCTAGGTAATGAGATAGCAGTTCTGTTTCCGTCATTCAGATTTGTTTCGTTTTGAAGTCTCGCAAGAAACTTTGCTTTTGGGCCATAACTTATGGGAACCTTTCTTATATTCAAAACAGTTCCGTCTGTTTTAATATCAGCAACGTCAATGTTATTGAACAAAGTTCCAAATATTGAAACTGCTCGTTTCATTGTTTCGTTATAAAAACGTGTACCAAACATTATGTAACCTCACCAAATGGATTCGTTTCTGAGAAGTCTAGATAGTTATCTGCTTTACCTTCAAAGTCTAAGTTCTGAGCATTTCCGTCCTGAGACATAGATATCACATCTTCTATACTATTGATAACTCTTGAAGTACCCGAACTTGCACCAACAATAGTATCACCAACTTTAAATGTAGTAGTTACGTGTATTACTTCTAATTGGCCAGGTGCTATGTCAGCTCTAAATCCAACAACCTCACCTACAACAGTTCCATTTAATGTTACATTTTCACCAAGAGTATATGGACTTGGTGGTGATGCATCAGCGGTCATTCTCAAGTCAACTCTGTATGCTTGTTCTGCCTCAACAAAGTCTGCGTCTGAACCAGTATCAAAATCTTCACCTGCGTATTCAAATAGTTCTGCCTGTAGTTTAAATACAAATAGTTTACCTACTTGATAGAAAGGCTGTTCGTGTTCTACAAATTTAATTTCAAATAATGAACCTGATAAAGGAAGATAAATTAAATCTCCTTCGTTAGGTCTAAGACTAGTTGCTAAATTTTGGTCTGTGGCGACAAACCTTTCCCAACTTCTTACCGATAAAACAAAGGTTGCTTGGTCACGTATCTCTACACCAAATTTAGACATGAGGTCGCCTTCGCCCTCAAATCCTTCGGCGTTTTCAATGTACATTTCTACTGAGTATGCGTCACCAAATTTGGACTGCACGTCTTCGTCAAAAATAGTATCTGTTTCAACTATCTGTCTTGGTAAGTAGAATGTCTCTTGTCCATACATTCTAAGAGATTCAACAACTAAATCTTCATATAGATGTTGTTCACTCTGAACTGCATGGTTAAAGAATACGTTAGTTGGCATTTATTACCCCATCATATCTAATACAGGCATTTCGTAGTTCAATCTAGATTCTTCCTCTAACCTTGTTTTTTCTTCTAGTGCTTCTGTCTTTATGTTATCGGGTTCAAGCACCACTCCGCCTGGCAGTGCGATACCACCAAACTTAGATAAGTTCTGTCCCCATTGATACTTGACCAAAGCAGTTGCATATCTTTTCAACCACATGTCATTGTATATGTCTGTAAAATCATTTGGGTCTATCTTTCTGTAACACTCTATAATGATAAACTCACCTGCGTTGATTTGGTCAGCGTCCATGTCAAGATATAGTCTATTCATGTGAGTATTGTATCTGATAGGTGTTTGACCCACTAAGATTTGGTCTAACATACTGATATGCTGTTGAACCATTTCATAGTATAGAATACTAGTGTTTGTTAAATCGTATATGTCGTTGAGTCTTAATTGATATCTAATATCAAACATATTAAGATTATGTTTATCTGCAAATGGAAATATGTTTATAACTGATAATATAAACTCAGGTAAAACAATATAGTTTTGTTGTTGTTTATATTGTTGGTCTGTTTTTGCGTGAGTACCAGCTGCGTTTTCTGTAAACGTTTCGTCTGTTTTTAATCCAGCGATATCGTTAGCACTCAATTGGTGTTTTAAATATGTTTTGATACTACCGTCATAATGATATTCACGAAAGTATTGTAATGCTTCGTCTACTCTGTCGTCCAGTTGGTCATCATCTATATTGATTTCTATTACTGGAGCTCCAAGAGCACGCTTGATGTACTGTTTAAATGTGTCTTTAGAATTTGGTGCGGCCATAGTAGTATTTTCCTTTAATACTACTATTTATAAGAATTATTCTTGGAAGTAAGTTTTATTCTGTAGTCTATCGATTTTGGTATCGATTCTGTCTAAGGTATCCATTAATCTTTCTAGTTCTTTGGATAGTTGTTCACGTGTTACGTAGTCTTTGGCGACTTCTTCACGTGTTTTATTGATAAGAATATCAATTCTTTTTTGTTCAGATAATAGGTTACGGATTAAGAAACCTAAAGGCATGAGAATAAAGGTTAGAACTATATTCCAAAGTAAGTGTGCGTCAAAGGCTATTAGGTTTTCTTCCATACGGTTATTTATGGAATTAACGTATTGGATTTCCTCTTTCGTCTAAATTAAATGAAAATTCATCAGGATTCCATTCATCAACAGTAAAGTCTTGACCAAAGTAACCAGCACCATTATCAGGAAAGAATCCAGTTGGGCCTACCACGTCATGTAAATCCATATTGAACGATATGCTATATCTTTCTTTGTCAGTCATATTAGGTTCAACCATATGCATTAAACCACTAGAAAATATATGAATATCTCCTGTTCTAGGTTGAACGTCCCAATTAGTTCTAACTCTTTGGTGGTGCGGAAACATAGACAGAACTTTAGAGTCTGTATCAATTGCAGAAAAGTTACCTTCATCTCCGTCTGCTTTTAGATATAAAACACCTGAATACCAACAACCATTATGAGTATGAGGTCTATTCCAAGACATAGTTTCATTTATGTTTGCCCATGAATTGCCTGGCCTCATTTTAAGACCATTAGAATTTTGAATACCATGAAAAGGTAAAACCTCGTCAGAAAAAAACTTACTGATACGATTCATACATTTCTGAAAGACTGGACTACTTTCACAACCGTCATTAGACTGCCAACCCGACCTATGCATTGTAGCAGGGTTAGGTGAATTAGATACAAGTCTACCTTTAGGGTCACGCTTACGCATTGCGTCAACTTCTGCAACTAACATTTCGTTATACTCCAAATCATATCCTTGACTTTCGTCAAGATTTGGGTCTAACATATTTCTTTGAAATACGTAATGTGGAAACAGTAATCTAACTGACATCTTCCCCGTACCTTCCTCGGTCACGATTACCGTCACCATTTAATTCAGTTAAGTCTTGTTGTTTTTCTTTATAGTCTTCTTTCTTCTTCATGAAGTGACTTGCCCAAGCACGACCAACAATTTCATCACTACCGTAAATTCTTTGAATTAACTCTTGTTTCAAAATGTCATTTTCAATTACAGTGTTTGTTATTACACATTCTATAGTATCACCTACTTTAATTGCTTTGTCATAAGTGACTCTCAAATCTGTAATTGGAACAAACCTTTGACAAAAGAATAATCCAAACACACCAAAAGTATAATCTGCAACAGCAGCTCTATAAGGGCCACCCACATACTTGTAAGGTGCTGGTTGGATTGAATGCCACCACCTCGTTTCCCATACTGTTGACAGTGTATTATGGTCTTGTTCACCTTTAAAAGTTTTCCAACCACAATAAGTATCTTCGTGCCAGTTCATAGAATTCCAAATATAAAAAGCAGGTGTACTGGCGTCTGTACCTACATCAAAACCTTCTATTTGAACATTAGTTTGTCCTTCGTATAAACTATCGATATCAACTCCAACATTGTTATCACCTTTAGTTTTATTAGCCTCGAACTCTGTATATCCTTCGTATTTCACTTTTTCATTTCTCCTGTTTTTGGGTCAAAGGGGCATTCATTAGGTGGAGCGTCCTTAAAGTTTTTTGCTTTAGTCGTCCACATGTATTTTCTGTAAAATCCGCCAGGCACCTGTCCGTCTGGCGAACTTGCATCACCCTCAACTTCACACAATTCAGATATTGAAGGTTTGCCGTATTCACTTGTTAAATGACTTACTTCATTTATATATGCACTCCCGTCCATGTTAATATAAGACGCAGTCCACTGTTCTCTCCTATAAGGAACTATCTGTACTATGGGTGTTCCTTTAGGTATAACAAAAGACTTGTCACTTAATGGATACATAATAATCTGCGTATTATCTGTTAAGGTATTAAACATATCAGTATCCATTGTTCCTTGCCATGTTCTAAAATATTTATTCTGATGTAAAAAGGGGTCAAGATATAAACAAGAATAGCCAGGCGGTGTTACTACAGACCAAGGTACTCTAAATTTGAATGCGTCATGAGGATTTTCATCAGAACCATCTCCTTTTAAGAATGAGAAATTATCATTCATTAGTTGGTGTTTTGAATGTGTAGGTGAAGCATATGAAGCTTCAAAATTTTCACCGTCAGGCGGAACGGTAGCATGCCAATCACCACCACTTACAAGAGTTTGATTGAATTCACAATGTATATCTCTATTTGTTGCGATATAATATCCTGTTGATAACCAATCATGCATTGCAGGACAAGCTCTTAATGATATCCCAACCACCCCTTTATCAATCATATGCACTTTAGATTTTTTCCACCAATCGGGTTGCATTTTACTTGCAGGTACAGGACGCATTAATTCAAATGCGGTATCATTATATGTTTTAAACTCAATTGTCGGCATATCTCATATATCTCTGATATCTTAGTTGTCTTGGTGCAACTTCTTTTCTTTGTTCTTCTTGAGGTACTAATCTTATTTCTGAACCACGCAATACACATGAACGTCTATCTACATATCTTGCAGAAGGTTTTGGTGCTTCTGCACCATGAGGTATCCTTCCGTCAAACATAAGTAATCTGTTTGGTTTAAATTCTATTCTTCCTATTTCGTGTTTGTTCATTTCTTCTGCAACACCGCTACCAATATTTTCATCATACACTCTTAAGTCACCGCCCCATTTAGGATTCCAAAATGTATTTAAGTAATACAAAAAAGATATGTTCCACTCACATTCAGGCGCACAATCATTATGACATGTACCGTCTAGTCCTTGAGTTTGTGAATTCAAACCCATGTAATCAAACTCAACCCAACGAAAACCAAAGTCATTCATTACTCTAGTATTAAAATATGAAGCAAAGTAAGTATCTGAACGATTTATCTGATTTCCTTGACACCAATCTACGTGTTCATGATTAGGAACATCTCTAAAAAATGTTCCACCCCAAAAGGAATGATGTGGTAATCCTGTTTTACTATCGGACGCAACTTGATTAGTTTTAGACCAAAGGTTACTTGCGACTAATGACTTATCCCAATGGTGGTGTAATTCGTCCGCCAAATAATTATCGATAACATGAAAGGTATCCCCTAACGGATAATTATCTTTCGTTAGTCTGAAAGGTTTGTCGTGGTAGACAACGTTCACTTTAACAAATATTATTTGGTGATACTGTTTCAGGCAACACTACTACGTATTCGTCAAAAGGTTTCAAATGGTCTTCTCTTGTTGCCATTATTTCTTCTTGCGTTTGAAAACATATTGACCAAGTTGCATCTGCATATTCTAAAACTCTACGTGCTTCTGACCTATACGTATGATTAGAACCTTCTCGTCCAGCATATACACATTCGTTAAGATTTCTAAAATTATATCTTATTGCACAGTCTTCTATTTTGTCGTGAGTTAAATTTTCTAAGTCTGCCATAAACTGATTGTTTAAGGACATACCATTTGGTGGTTCTGACTGTTCAATAAACTGTTCGATAGCGTCTCTTTCTTCGTCTACAAGTGCATGTTTATCCTGTTCATCGAAAGGAATGTCATCGTTGTAACCGACAATTTTAAATTCGCTGTCTCCGTCATAAACAATAACGTCAAAATCAAAACCTAAATTTGGTTTTTCGACATTGTCAAATTGGTATCTCAAACCGTTTGGTTTGGTGATGTGAAGATTGTTATCTTCTGTAAAAACAAGTTGATTCATAATATATTACCTCTATTCTTATTTATTGAGTATATTTTTATACTTTTCGTATAACTTTAATTGCGATATGTCACTACAGTCCATATCTTTTATCCATGGGCCACCTCTTGTATAATGCACCGCATGATATCTTTTATCTTCGTCTGACATGCCTTCTGTAAAGACATATTTGTCAGGGATTCTATCAATACTATCAGTCCATTCAAACTGGTGTAAGTATTGACCACTCGCAGTATTTACAACTTCGGGTGTTAATTTTTTACAGTCTTCATGAGCATTATTAAATATCATGAAACTAGACCACAACTTTTTAGGATACATAACATTCTCTTCACCACCCATTTTAGTCTTAGACATTTTTTCTAGTTCATATTCATATTGAACACATGCTACTGCATTGTCGGGGTGTAGAAAATAAAACATTTCATACCAAGGTTGTTTCCATACAAAATCATTATCTATGAATATACTAAACCCTTCATAATTTTCTAAGTATGGAATTAAGAATCTGCTATAAGTAAATTCTGTCGATTGATTTGCGTACTCTCTAGTATATTCGGGAATCTTTGATACGTCAAGTAGTTTTATTTCAGGTTCAAATCTACACTGTGAGTCATTAACTGCTCTTTGACATGCTTGATTAATAGAATTTATTTGTACGTCTGTTATATCTTCATGTCTTGAATCATACCCAAGATATATGTTTAAAGGTTTTCCATTGAATTTTTCTGATACCTTTTTAGAAAAATCCTTTACTTTTTCTCTCCATTGTCTATCGGGTTCTGACCTTCCATTATTCCATTCACCCGAAGTTTGCACTTCAATACTAGTATAATTGTAAGATACATGTAATTGTGTCGGTCTCATGCCGTCAAACTGTGGTGTAGTAAAACTTCTTAACCACTCATCAGTAGTTAAAGGTTCTATCCAATCAAAGGCGTTATATGCGTCCCAAACAATACAGGTCATACTTTCATCGTCTGTCGCACCGAATACACCTTGTCGTACTGAGCCAGGGTGTATATGTGGGTTGTATTCAATTCTATCGTTTCTTCCGCTTTTTTGTAATACAATAGTTATCGGTTGATTTAAACCATTCTTCTGAATATCATGTAATAACCAATGTCCTTTACACCCATGATAAAATCCCGAACCAGTTATATCATTTCCATCTTCATTTCCACCAGTAATATCTCCCGTTGCGGTAGTTATTTTTTTCATACTAGCACCGTAAGTATGGAAATTAGGAATATACTTTAAATAATTAGACGCTTGATAGTCTAATCCAAATGATTCCAAAGGCATGAATCCGCACTTTTTAATATCACCCCAAGTTACTAATTTCACATTAGGAACATAAACATTATCTACAAAGTATTGTACAACTTTATATGTGTCACATTCAGTATCAATAGAACCGTCTTCGTTAACAGGAATATTGCCAATATGGTGACCGCTCTTATAAAAGAGTTGTCTACGAACACTTTCTTGCGTCCAGTCTAGGCGAAATGGAATAAAATCAATTAAATGGTCAATTTCTGTCATAATAAAAATCTCACTTATGTGAGTATATTTAGTGTGTTACGAAATAGGTGTTGCAGGCCATTGTTGTTGTAACACACCGTCCCAACGTTGAACAGGGTTTTGATAGTTCTGCTGGTATGGGTACGGGTTCTGATAGTTCTGTTGGAACGGATACGGGTTCTGATAGTTCTGTTGGAACGGATACGGATTTTGATAATTCTGTTGGAACGGGTATGGGTTCTGATAGTTCTGTTGGAAATTATATGATGTCTGTGCGTTAGCAGGATACGGATATCTTCCTTGTGCTTGATACGTGCTAGGTTGTCTTGCCTGATACGTAAACGGTGTTCTATAAGACGCCTGATAAGTAGACGGAATTCTATAAGACGCTTGATATGTAAATGGATATCTTGCCTGATATGTAAACGGAGTTCTATAAGGCGTCTGATAAGTAAATGGTGACTGTGAGTTCGCAGGATATCTTCCACGTGCATTGTTTTGATATGTGCCTGGCTGTCTTGCATTAGCAGGGTATCTTCCTCTTGCGTTATTCTGATAAGTTCCTGGCTGCCTTGCGTTGGCAGGATATCTTCCACGTGCATTTGTATTCGTGTTAGCAGGATACGTTGTATTAGCAGGATACCTACCCCTTGCACTTGTAGTAAAAGGATTCTGACCGTTATAAACTATCCCGTCTTTCATGAATGAGAAAGTGAAAGGTTGTCTCGCAGGTGTAATAAATGGATATCTTGCCTGATACGTTGTAGGTGCCTGATATGTTGTAGGTGCAATAAACGGATATCTTGCCTGATACGTAAATGGTGACTGTGAGTTAGCAGGGTATGTAAATGGATATCTTGCCTGATACGTAAATGGACTTTGTGAGTTAGCAGGATAAGTAAATGGATATCTTGCCTGATAAGTTCCTGGCTGTCTCGCATTAGCAGGATATGTGCCTGGCGATTGTCCGTTAGCAGGATATCTTCCTCTAGCATTTGCAGGATATGTGCCAGGCGTCTGAGCGTTAGCAGGATATGTGCCTGGCTGTTGTCCATTAGCAGGATAAGGTGCCTGTGCATTGGCAGGATATGGATATCTTCCTTGCGCCTGATAAGTGCTTGGCGACTGTCCTGATGCAGGTCTTTGTGCTTGAAGTCTACCAGTCGCAGGTCTTCTTGCAGGTGTTGTTCCTATTGCAGGTCTTTGTGCCTGTAATTGACCAGTTGCAGGTCTTTGTGCTTGAAGTCTACCAGTTGCAGGTCTTCGAGCAGGTTGTTGTGTATCTTCTTGACCACTAGCATTATTCCACCCGTCAGGCGTTTTAATATAGACTTGCTCTACTGCACGCCAACCGTCAGGCGTTTTAACCCACGCACCTTGAGTTGCGTTCCAGCCTGTAGGTGTTTTAACCTTCTGTGAGCCTGATGCCATATTATATTATCCTGTTACCCTTATTAAGAGTATAAAATCCATAAGTCGCCGACTTGTCCGTCTCCACCACTTGGAGCAGAAGTTGATTGGTAAATGTTCCTTGCAACTTGTCCACTATTACTTGCGTAGTCGGTGTGTATCTGATTAAAGGTCACGTTACTGTTTGTAGCAACTGCTTGTCCGATTGCAACTTCGGTTCCTGATACAGAAACACCTGTTCCTGCAGTCAAGGTTGTTACGTTTCCAGTTCCGTCAAAAGATACTCCGTTGATTGTTCTTGCATTTTGTAATGCAGTTGCTGTAGCGGCATTACCTGTTGTTGAACCTGAAGTTCCACTAACATTACCTGTGACATTACCAGTTAAGTTACCAGTAACGTTACCAGTTAATGCACCTGTAAATGTAGTAGCAGTTACTCCTGCATTAAAAGTAGCTGCACCTGCTTCAGACATATCAAGTGTAAGAGCAGTTATTTCTGAACCGCCATCGTTGCCTTTAAATATTAAATCGCCATCTGAATTTTCTGATTTAATTGTATTACCATCAACAAAAATATTGTCCACATATAAATGGGTAAACGGATAACTTGAATTACCAAGGGGGAATGCAACATTTGGTGATAAACCAACATTTGCAGAAGCTAATAACCATGAAGCTCCACCAGATTTAAATATCAACATATCATCAATAGGTGAACCAGCAATTGATGTATCACCATCTACATCAAAAATAATTGCATTACCATTTGTATCAAGAGGTTTTCCTAATAATATTGTTTCTGCTGAGTCTGTAGTATTAAAAGTTAAATAGTCATTACTACCTTCTGAAATGGTAAGAGCAGTTGCTGAGTTATCGGCTATAGATATCTTTGAACCGTCAATACTAATATCGTCTACTGTTAATGCTGTAAGAGTTCCAAGACTTGTAATGTTTGTTTGAGCTGCACCTGTTACTGTAGCTGCAGTTCCACTAACGTTACCAGTTACGTTACCAGTCAAGTCACCAGTTACGTTACCAGTTACGTTACCTTCTAAGTTTGCTACAAGTGTTCCTGTAGTAACTGTTAAGTCACCTGTACTTGCACCTGTAAATGAACCTGTACCTACTAAGAATTTGTCTGCACTTTCATCCCAACCTATAAATGCGTTGTCTGAGTCTCCTCTTTCAAGAACAATACCCATATCATTTGCAGGTGTTCCTGTTGTACCATTTCCTAACTCAATCAATCTATCTGTAATTGTTGAGTTTGTAGTGTCTAAAGTTGTGGTTGTTCCGTTTACATCTAAGTTACCTGTAACTGTCAAATTACCTGTTGCAGCTACGTCTGCGAAAGTTACATTTGAACTTGTTGCAACTGCTTGTCCAATTGCAATTTCACCACTTGATACAGTAACACCTGTTCCACCTGAGATATGTGCTCTTACTTCTGACGCACTTGGGCCTGTATATGTGATAACACCTGTAGAGTTATTGTATGCAAGTGAACCGTCTCCACCTGAATCTGTTACGGAAACCTTTCCTCTGATTGTTGCGTCTGTAATTGCAAGGTCTACCGCACCGTCACCAGCATCGTCATATGTTGCAGTGATATTTGTGTGTGAACCGTTTGTAGCAAGTTGTGCACCAACAATGTCTTCTATTTCTTCTTCTGTTTTACCCGAAGACGCAATTGTTAAAGTATTAGCTGCATCGTCATATGTCAATGACATGTTTGTACCAGCAGTCAATAGTGCGTTTACTCTATCGTCTACTCTTTCGTTGGTAAGGAATAAATTTGTTGAACCTTCTGTGATATTATCAGAAGTACCAGCAAGACCACCTAGTGTAGTAGAGAAGTCTAAAGTACCGTCACCGTCTTCATATGTAACTGTGATACCACTTTCAGTATTTCCTGATACCATTGCACCAACGATATCTTGAATTCTTTCTGCGTTTACCGTGACATCACCAGCTGATACAGTAAAGTCTGTTCCGTCAAATGTTGCGACACCAGCGTTTGTTTCTGTTGCAAGTTCCGCTGAATATGTGACTGTGCCTGAACTTTCTGCAACATCTATACCTTCACCACCAGCAAAGGTTATTGTTCCACCTAATGCTGTCGCAGTTGTATTACTGCCGTCTGAAACTGTAATTGATGAATTTGATAGTTTATCGTTTGCAATAGAACCTGCCAACATGGCATTAGTAACACCACTTGCTTTAATTCTTAATGCGTCTGAATCTGTTTCGATTGAACTATCGTCTACTCCGACTGATAGAACACCACTTGAATGTGCAAGACCGTCACCAGCTACTGAACTATCCAGTGCGAGTGTTATCGCACCACTTGTTCCACCACCTGAAAGACCGTCACCAGCAGTTACGCCCGTGATATCCCCGACTTGTCCGTTGATTGTTAATGTGCCTGCACTATCATCATATGAGGTAGAAATACCTGTTCCTGCAACGATTAATGCGTTGACTCTGTCGTCAACCTTTTCGTTAAAATCACTTCCTAGTGCGGCTGTTTGTATAAGACCTGAGCTGTTGATTACCTCGGTTGTACCGATACTCAGTCCGTTTTTTACATGAAAATTCTTTGCAGCCACGCTGTTCGCCTCCGTTTACTGTTCACTATCCCAGTTCACAGCATTATTAAAAATGTCTACTGTTATTTATAACTAAACGGAGTTTAGGATTAAGATTCTACTAGTTGTCTATCAAATTTAAAGACAGTTGAACTTGAAGAGGCAGGAGTTATGAGTAATCTTGCATTTGCACCGCTGATATCAGCACTGAATGTTGCTAAATCACTACCTGATTTGAGAATACCATACTCAAGGATATCTGCACTAGAACCGTTATGAGATATAACAAGTTCTGTAGAATGATAATCTGAACCTTGAGTTACGGATACAATGTATCTTGCAGTTGAGAATGTTGCATGTGCAAACGTATCCAGTGCGACTTGAGTTGTCGCAGTCGTAGTTGTAGAACCCGATTTCCTTCTTGAAGAAACTAATTCTTTACTTACAACAATATCGTCATTAGTGGCATCATATTCTATGTGCCTAGAAATTTCTGCAAGTTTGAATGCTAATGACCTTGGCATTATTCTCCTCTCTTAGTCACGTTCCAATAGAACGTAGTATTCGTATTAGCAGGAGTTACTAATAGATTAGTATTTCCTGAACTAACTGATGTATTTAGAGTGAATAAAGAACTTGCAGTTATAACATCGCCATATTGTGAGAAGAATGCGTTTGTACCGTCTGTACCTACTACAACCTCACACGCATGTGACCCACTTGAATGAACTGCAAGTAATGAATACTTAACTCCTTCATATGCAACTGAACACGTATCTAATGTTTGGTCTGCAGTTGTAGTTGTAGTTGTCAACTCACCGTTTTTGAGTGCTGGTAATCTACTGTAAGTTAAAAAGAAAGTTGTATTAGTATTAGCAGGTGTCGCTCTCAATAATTGATTACCACTTGACATTGTTGTGGATAAATCATACAAGAATGAACCTGTAGTTGTTACGTCACCGTATTGTGAAAAGAATGCGTTACTACCGTCATTACCCATGAGAACTTCGCATGAATGTGAACCTGTTGAATGAACTGCAGTCAAAGATATTTTAGTTGACTTTGTTCCAGCAGAAGCAATTGAAAGAATAGTTTGGTTTGAATCAGTAGTTGTCAATGCTGAACTTGCAGTTTCAACTAATACGCCTGGATTTTTAGGTGTTTTAATACAAACAACGTCACCACTTTCACCATTTGCTTGAAGAGTAATTACTGAGGAACTTGTTGTTGCGTAGTCAACACCACCGTCTTGTAATAGTACACCGTTTAGATATACTGCTTCTTTTCCAATATCATATGACAATGCTTGCCCATCATCATCATTTCCTGATATAGTGGTTGTGGTTCCTGTTAGAGAAAAAGTAAAAGTTGCACCTGTTCCATAACTTCCGCCACTTTGGTCTGCCCACGTCAAAGTCCCCGAACCATCGGTTGTAATTATTTGGTCAGCTGAACCGTCAGAAGTGGGGAATGTGATTGCGTCATTAATAGTGAATGATGCAGGATTAGACCCTACTTCTACAATGGCAGCTGAACCGTCATTCTTCTCAGTGTAAAACCTACCGTGGTAAGTATTTACTGCCAATTCCCCAAGAGTGATATCTGAGGTAGTTGGAACAGCGTTCTGAGTCGATGACTTCTTGAACGTTATGACTGTTGCCATGTATTACCCTATTCTAATAATTAAAATGTCCCACCGTCAATACCAGTGATAGTTACTGCACCACTTGATACTGTAAAGTTTGCACTAGCAAAACTTGCGATACCTTTGTTTGACGTTGTTGCGTCTTCTCCCGTAATTGTTATGCTACCAGCACCATTAGTTACGTCAATACCTTCACCTGCAGTGATTGTTCCTAATTGCATATCTCCATTTGAAGTATGTCCCATTAGAATCTGACCGTTAGTTGGTGCAGAACCGTCTACAGAAGTTATTGAACCACTTAATGCTAAACCAACACCTTCCATGTTTCCAAATGCAACATTACCTGCTGAACCTGAAAATACTTCGGAAGTGTTTGTAGCGTCTGAGATAAACGTAAACTTATTTACTGAATCGTCATATCCAAAGAAACCAATTTTAGCAGAAGAACCGTCATGGTATCTAAACTCGATACCTCTGTCTTTGTTGTCGTCTGAGCCAGGAGCACTGTCTCCACCAACTGTAAAGATTGGGTCGTCTACTGTTGTAGTTGTTGAGTTAACAGTTGTGGTAGTACCGTTAACCGTTAAGTTACCTGTTACTGTTAGACTATTTCCTACAGTTACGTCATCAGGTAAAGCTACTGTGATTGTTTGTCCACTCGCAGAAGTTACAATCTCGTTTGTTGTTCCTACGATATTTAGCGCTTGAGAATCTAAGTCTACCGCACCTGTTCCTGAATCACCTGTAACGTCTAAATCTTGAGCAGTTATGTTTGAATCAACATAGTCCTTAACAGCAGCCGCTGTTGGGAACCCCGTATCTACATCATTACTTGAGATACCTTCTGATTCTGTAATAATAACTGCGTCTGCAATTTTAGCAAGTGTGACTGCGTCATTTGAGATAGTCATAACACCAGTGTCCGCCATAGTAGCGTCACCTGACATTACGTTATCTATCCACTTAGATGTTCCTGTATCATACAGTAACATTGCACCGTCAGCTGCTGAAGTGATATTAGTGTCTGTTGCACCGTCAATTGTTGATGTTACTGTCCTAAAACCTAAATTTCCTGAACCATCGGTTTCAATTACCTGATTAGCAGAACCGTCTGCACCCATCAGTGTAAATGTTACATTTGAACCAACCGCATTTGGCGATTTCAAAGCAACATAGTTTGTACCGTTGTCAGAATCTTCTCTAAGTTGAATCTCTGCACCAGCAGTCGCACCATTACCAACAATTAAGTTAGCAGGTGTGGGTGTAGAACCCTTTATGATATCAGTAAAAAATTTACCACCAATTTCATGTATAACTGGGTTTGAACTTGAATCTACAGACTCAATGAACAACTTTGAGGACGCACCGTCATTAGAACGGTCTTGGACATACGCCAATTCCGCTTCTGCTAAATCCGATACTGTAGGGCTAGAAACACCAGTCGTTCTTTTAATTTGAATTACTGTTGCCATTTATTTTTTCCTCGTATAATTCTGTTATTAATCCCACATGGGTATATCCATAATGAACCTATCCACTCACAATGTGGGTCGGAACTCACTGGTTGTTCCCTTGATATGTGTCTTATACTATTTATACGATTAGAAAGTGCCACCGTCAATGACTGTGGTAGTTTTCCACTTATCGGTGGTTTGGTCGTATTGTAGATACCCTTTATCAGTTTCTGAAGCTTCTACGTCTTGTAGTTCCTGAATGGATTTTGCTGATAGATTAACGTCTGTAACTCCAACTTTTAAAGTTTGTACTTTGATATTTCCTGTTCCTCTAAGTTTTCCTTTAATTGCCATGTTTACCTCGTTACGCCTGGCGTTACTGTTGCTTGTCCTTCAACGACACGACTTATTGAACCGCCACTGTCCGTTATCAATAAATCATATACATATCTTCCTGCTTCTAAAGCAGTTGTAATAGTATCAGTTAATGTCATTGTAACTGTTCCACCAACTCCATTATGTGAACATGTAAAGGTTGCGGCCGCATTTGAAGAACCATATGTTTTTCTTAATTGGGCAGTCGCAGTAAATCCAGTGAGATTCAATACATCACCTACTGTATCTGTTAGGTCAACTTGTATAGCAAAGTCTGTACCTTGGTCTATGAATATGTTTGCGATTATTGCCATTTAACTATTTATACCTATTATGATTTACTAAATTGAGCTGCTGGAACTGTTTGGTGAGTTTTTTCTAGTGTTCCTTGATTATTTACATATACTTCTTGTAATTTTCTTAAAGTTCCAGCGTCATTCAAGTACACCGCTTTAACTTTGGCAGCTGCACCAATACTTCTAGTTGTAGAATATGGTTGTTGGAAAATATAATTTTGTTGATAGTTCTGCTGGAACGGATATGGATTCTGTGCACTAGCAGGATATCTTCCTCTAGCATTTGCAGGATATGTAAATGGATACCTTCCCTGTGCTTGATAAGTGCCTGGCTGACGTGCAGTATAAATGAATGGATATCTTCCACGTGCGTTTGCTTGATAACTAAACGGTTGTTGTCCATTTGCTTGAGCTGGATACATACCACGTGCACTAGCAGGATATCTTCCTCTTGCTTGGTAAGTTGCAGGGTATGGATATCTTGCTTGATAAGTGAATGGATAAGGCCCTTGAGCATTTTTTTGGTGTTGTGTACTACCCTGTCCCTGCCCATTGGTAATATAAGGTTGTTGACTTTGCTGTGTAAATGGATATCTTCCAGTTGCAATATATGGTTGTTGTGTTCTTGGAGTAAACGAATAAGGCTGTTGATACGCATAAGGAATCGGAAACTGTGAATTCAATTCAGGTTCTGGCCAAGGAGTTGTACCATTTACAGGTCTTCTTCCATTGGCAATAGAAGGTGTACGACCTCTTACATTCTGTGACCCTTGATAATATCCTTGTCTATTAGCAGGCCTTCGACCTTGGGCATTTGTGCCTGGGTCTTTAGGGTCAAAACTAAAAAAGAACGGATATGGAACTTGATATCCGTGAGGCCCAAAAAGGGGAGTAGATGTAGTAAACGGATATCTTGCCCTATTGACTACCTGTGTCCTCGCTGAATATGGATATGTACCACGGTGGTTAGCAGGACTAGGTCTACGGGCGCTATAGGTATACGGAAAAGTATATGCTATTTGATAATTTTGTTGATAAGGATATGTACCACTTGCATTAGCAGGATATCTTCCCTGTGCTGTATAGTTTGCAGGATACGGATACCTTGCTTGATAAGCGAATGGATATCTTGCGATATATTCAAACGTATAGGGATTTTGTCCTATCGCAGGATAAGTAAATGGATATTGTCCTTGTGCTGAAGCAGGATATGGCGTCTGAGAGTTTGCAGGATATGGATATCTTCCACGTGCGTTTGCTTGGTAAGTAAATGGATATCTTGCCTGATAAGTAGTCGGAGTTTGACCAGTTACAGCTCTTTGTGCCTGCAAAGTACCCGTAACAGCTGCTTGACCTTGATACGGTTGTTGAAAATTGCCTGAACTACCTAATTGTCCTAGTTGACTATGCGGAGTGTTCTTGGTGTTTATATATATTTCGTCTGACATTACACATTACTCATTCACTATATCACAAACCAAAGGTGACCGTCAGAAGTTGAACCAACTGAGCCTGGAGCTGAGTTAGTTACTTCGTAGTCAATTTGCACATCATCTGCATTGACTTTTATACCTTTACCTGCGCCGATATTTATGGTGTTTTCTCCTGTAGCTTCTGTAGTTGCAAGCATACCAGCACCACCTTCAATATCACTGTGAATGGTTAATGTATTAGCGGAATCATTATAAGTTAAATCTATACCATTTCCACCTACTAGTCCACCGCCACCTAAGAAATCTAGGACATCTTCATTACCGTATTGAGCAGAACCATTAATTGTTAATGTGTTACTTGCATCGTCATATACAGTTGCTATACCTGTTCCACCAACTATCAGTGCATTAACTCTATCGTCAACTCTTTCGTTTGTAAAATATAAATTACTTGAACCTTCTGTCACACTGTCAGAAGTATTTTGGTCTGTAGCTTCGTATCTGCTATTACTTGAACTATAAACAAGTATCTGTCCGTCACTTGGGGCACTTCCACCAACGTCACTCAATCCTGTAATACTATGATTAGAAATATCAGAAGTTGTACCTGTTAAAGTTCCTGTAAATGTACCTGTAATAGTTTTATTTGTTAAAGTCTGAGTATCAGTTGTACCAACTAATTCTTGGTCACCACCTGCAGGAAGTGTTAATGTATTTGTAACACCTTCACTATGTGGTTGAGGTCTAATAGTTTGACCATGAGAGTTAACATGACAGTTAAGTCTAATCTGTCCTTCGGTTGAACCACCACCTCTAAATTCTGTTATGTATGTTGCTGAATTAACTTGAATATTACCTGAACTTGAACTCAACGGCCCAATGTGTGTTCCTGTAGTATCACCTGCAACGTTACCTGTTAAGTTACCAGCAAACGAAGTAGAAGTTATACTTGTCCAACCAGTACCATTACCACCAGTAAATGTTCCTGTTCCGTCTGTAATTGTTGGAGCAGTAAATGTATGACCAGTATCAACTGATAGATTACCGTCAACTTTAGTTACGCCTTCTAACTGAATGTTTATACCAGTATCTAATGAAGTGATAGAAGGAGTATTGGTTGCGTTTAATACTATACCATTACTATTATGGTTAAAGATTGTATTGTTTGCAGTTTCTGTAAATAGAGAACTACCACCGACACCACCACCTTGAACTGTTAAGAATGAACCAGTAAAGGCATGGATTGCGATTTTATCACCTGTGGTAGCACCTGAAATAAGTGTAATCTGTTTGAATGTTCCGTCTGATTGTTGACTTGCTAAAACATAGTCGTCACCAACTCTTAACAATGCACCATTTTTATAAACCTGTATTCTATCTTTCTTGAATACTAGGTCATTACTAAATGCGTCATTTCCTGTAAATGCAGTTTGTCCACTGGTCGCAGTATAAAGAAACTCTTGATAGAAGAATGTTTTATCTTCTATACTATTGATTGCGTCTATTAGGTTTCCTGTAACGTCTGTTCTTAAGCCAGAGATATCCCCAACGTCATTTGCTAAATCGTTGTAACGAGTTCTAAAGTTTTCTAACGTACTAAATTGGTCAATCGTTTTTGCCATTTGTTCTCTCTAATATTTCACCTAATAGTTGTTTTATCTCTGTCATTTCTACTTTTAAAGTATTTATTTCCTCTCGCTGTATTTGAAAAACTTTTTTTCTTCTAATAGCAGCTTGATATCCGTTGATATCATTATTAATAATCGCACTTGAACTTTCTTCTCTAAGTAGAGTCGAATGTCCTTCTACTTTTGCATGTCCTTTTTCGTAAGCGAACTTTGACATAATATTATGTTGCTAATGCAATCGCTCTCAGGTTACTTACAAGTGGGACTGTGGAAGTATTAGTTGACTGTCCTACAATCTTAATTGCAAATGCTGAGAACTCTGCTAGTCCCTCTTGAGTATAATTATATTCTTTAAAGTTTCTTGCGTCATTTCCTACAGCGATATCTGGCGAACCGTCTGTATTAAAATATCTCCAACCGATATCATCGAATGGTGTCGAGTTATCGTTTTCTAACACCTTGTAAAGAACTTTTAAATCAGTTCCCGAAGGTCTAAATCCGTCTAACATTACCTTCACGGCGGTGCCAGGCGTAGCCAGAGACGCCTTTCTTGTACAGTATACAAATGCATTGTTGTCACCATCGGGTTCCGTAGAATCAACATATGTGATTCCTGTAGGTACATCTGAACTACTGTCTATGTTATTTAATCTGTTCATGATACCTAATGCACCTAAAGAAGAAATGTCAATCATTGGTGACAAGTTACCCCTAGGTGATTGCATTTGCAAAGTACAAGTAAATGACTTCACACTTGCCATTTCATTAGTTTCATTGATAGGTGAAGCAACAATCGAAGGTTGGTCTAAGAAGTGGTTATCATTTAATGTGATAAACTCTGCAGTATTGTTTTTAACATATGCAGTTCCACCAACACCTTCTGGCGATTTCATTGCAGTTGTTCTAATATTAGTATGCAACAATGTTCCTTTCAATTGAACACTTGGTATCATTGTGTGTATTGTATCGAAGTAATAGTTTCTTTGTGCGGTTGCGTTTCCACCACCACTTTGTGTGCTTTCTAGAGCAACATAACCTGTTTTAAGGTCTGTACTAGACAAGTCGGGTATTACCGTATAACTATCAATGTCTGTTCCTGAGATAGCGGTGTATGTTCCATTGATACATGATATTGGAATACCACCGATTGTTTGGTCTACTGTGTCAATGTCAATTTCTACTGTGTTAGTTGCACTACCAAAGTTTGTTACTGTTAGTTTGTTTGAAGTTGTATATCCAAAGCCAGGGTCTGCAATTTTAATTGAAGTTATACTTCCACTTGATACAGTGATATCTAATTTACAACCTGTTCCTGAACCGTCAGTAGTTGTCGCAACTCCTGTTGAAGTAGAACCCATGGTTCCAGTTGTTGCTATTGAACCTTCTGCTTCTATGTTTATAATCGCACCAGTTTTTTCTCCTGTAACTCCCGCTATAACAGCGTTAGAAGAATTATCATACATACCGTGTCCATATGCATAAACTCTTACGTAGTTTTCACCAGCATATGATTCGATTGGATTATTTTGTAAAGGTGAAGCTTCTAATGCTTTGTTATTAAATTTAACAATAGGTCTCTTAGAAATATCAAACCTTGCATACTTCAAATGGAACTTGAGGTCATCTGTTTGTTCTGCAGTCCATGTTGAAGCATTTTGAGATGCGAATAATGAACCAGCATATGGTTGTCCTGAAATTGTTTGTCCTGTTACTAAGTCTGTTTCACCCATTCTTGAAATGAATGCTTCATACTTGTTAGAGTTTGAAAGAACTACAAAACAATATTCTTGATTCTGTTCTAAGAATACTGGACTTTGGAATGTGAATGTTGTAGAAACTGAACCGTCCTGTGACAAATTAACGTCTGCAGGATTTTTTGTAACCTCTGAGAACGGTAATATAATTTGGCCAGGATATCCATTAACCATGTTTCTAATTTCTACAGATACAGGTAAACTCTCGTCTTTAGTTTTAAAGAACAAGTCTACTTCTGTTAAGTACATACCACCACTTTTATCAACTAAGAATGATTGTGCAAGCGGATCCATCCACCCACCAAATTCAAATACATTGAAATCAAAATCAAAATCTATGTTTAACGGTAGATTTATGTTAGGTATTGGTGGCGGTGGCAACGGCGGGTCTTCCCTTGGTGGGTCAGGTTCCGCTGGTGGAGTTGCTGGAAAATTAGGGTCAGGTAATGGTACTGGTGGTGCGTCAGTATCCACATTACGTGAGTTCATTTGTTCACCACGTCTTGTTATCTGTCTTTCACCCGCTGTAGCACCTACTATAGTTCTACCATTTCTAGTAGAAATAATTTCTGTTTGATTAGTTTGTAGTAAACCTTGAGCACTAAATTGTGCTTGACCACCCGATGAAGGGTTAGATTCATTGTATACACTTGACGTTACTTTTAAGTCTCTTTGACCTGTAGGGAATCTATCTGGCCCATTATTAGGTAAATCAAAGTATGCACGAACTCTACCGTTACCATCTGCTTTAATTCCTGATGTAACACCTGTTCCACCGTCCTGAGAATAAGTTGCATTGAATGGTCTTACGAATCTGTTTACGTCTTGTTGGTCAAAGAATACGTAATGGAATGAATCAGGTTTTAAGTTTACTGCGTCAATCTCAATTGTTTGAGCACGTATAAATGGAATAACAGATATACTTACAACTCTGTCATTTCTATCTTCTACAAAATCTTCTACTACAGTAGTTCTAATACCAGTTCTACTTTGTGTTTCAATCGTATTTGTTATTTCTCTTGATACTTCTGTACCCGATACCCATTCACCACCTTGTGCTGGGTCACCACTCCATGAACCACTAGAAGTCGATAGAACCTCTGTAGACACAGTTGTAGGTTCTCCTACCCAGTTTGTTTGCCATGCATTCCAAACAGTTCCAAGGTCTGCACTTTCAGCTAACAATGCGTCAAAGTTACCTTCTCTGTTTATTCTTACTTCGGGTAATTGTGTTTGGTCTTGCCATATATCAGAAGCAGGAGTCAGACTTACATTTCCAATAAATGCAAATACGTGATAAGGGTTAACATTCATTGCCCTTGACGCTTTACTTTGATTTACATAAGTTGTACTTGTATAAGGTAAAGTAATTAAGTCACCCGTCTTTTGAAACTCTGAACTGTTAACTGAATCGAATTCAATATCGAAGAAGTTTTGGAAGTTCTTAGGTCTCAGTACGCCTGATTTCGTATCGACTGAACAATTATAATCTATATGGTTAACGTCTCCGACATTATGTCCTTTAAATGAATCCACAACAAAACCTGATTTGAATCTATCAAATCCGTCTGCATCTTTAAACTGCATTGTTTGTGTATCTCTTTCTAATAGAGATAGTGTTGTTAATCTTTCTAAGTTAGCAACACGATTTGATATCTTACCGATATCTTTCATTGTAAACCTTCTATGGTCTACACTTCTTAATCTTACTCTCTTTAAATCGTCTGTGTAAGGTGGAATTCTTAACTCGTATAATTCAATTGCATCGTCAATACCTTTTGGTTTCATAGGAGTCAATGCAGGTGTTCCTTGAGCTATTTGGAATTCACCGTCTTTGTGTAAGAAGACTTTGTCAATTCTTCCAACATAGAAACTAATATCACCAACTACGTTTGAGCCTGGCACTGGTACGTCTACCGCACTAGCACCTGTTGCTGAGATACCTGTTACAGCAGATTCAAATGATTTACTTGCATATGCAAATGGTGATGAAACAATACCCGAAGTCGTATTACTAATATTAATTGGTGATTCGGGGTTAGGTGTTGCTGAACCAAAAGTAGTTGTACCTAATAGTTGTCCTAATACTGGTCTAAAGTCTACTGCGTCTGCTAATTCAAACTCACCGTCAGGTTCTAAACCACCTAAGTCTACTTTACTTGGAACGTATCTAGGAATAGTTTCATAATCGATACCACTGTATGAATTTACGTCAAAGAAGTCACCGTTACCACTTGAAGTAAAGTAATCAAGTAAAACTAGTATCTGATTGTTAGCAGTTGGATTTCCTGGCTTCAATTGTAATCTACCATGGTCATAGAATCCATCTCTTTGTCCATCGTCAAAGTAATATCTGTCTGTTATGTTTGTTGCACCTTGGTCAAAATTAGTTAAGTTACCAGTTGCTTTTGAAGTCTGTCCTACAAGAACTTCACCTTCTATAAATGTTTTGTTTAATGTGGTATAATAAAAATAACTCTTATTTGTAGAACCATTGTAATTTACAATTACCGCACGTGCGTCTGAGGTATTACCTTTTATGACCTCAAAACTTTGAAATGGTATAGCAGGACTTGATGTCTCTGTAATTGTTCCCGAAGGTGGTAGAGGTGCAGTTGCACCATTACCTTCATAGATTGCACGAACTTTAAATACGTCTGCAACACCTAGGGATATTTCTTTATCGTTATAACATGTTCCGTAGAATCCACCTGTGGTTCTAGAGTTTACAACTGAGAGACACCTTGCTTGTTTTAGTGACTTATCTCTGTTAACTGGTGAATTAATATCTACAGTAAATGTTACTTTTAGAATTGCACCGTCATCAGCAGTTGGGAACCCACTGAATTCTAAGTTGTTTCCTGAAATTGTATCTGTAAATGGTGCACCACTTAAGTTGTTGACAACGTCAACCATGTCACCATTTACTAATGTAGGTGAACCTGATGTTTGTGCTTCTACAACTGAGAAGATATAGTTATCATCTGTTCTTGTTGAAAAGGATTCTCCTGAACCACATGTAAGTGTAATTGTACCACTTGACAATGTTACGTTTTGTGACCTTCTTACTTGTACTTGGTCGGGTGTATGTGTTTTTACATAGTCTCTTGGCCATGCAAATATGGACGCAACTTGTTCTTGGTCAAATACTCTTGTTCTTCGTCTAGTTGCGTTTGCGTTTGTTAAAGCAGTTCCTACCGCACCTGTTAGTGTAGCAGCTATATCACTGGTTATAGAAGAAATAACTCTTTCGTTACCAGCACCGTCAATAACTATATCACCTTCTTTAAGTTCTGCAGTAAATTTAGTTGCAAAACCTGTTACACTTGTAGAAGACATTGATACTTGACCAGTTAATATAAAGTCTTGGTCTGTGTATATGTCTGCAGTGAATGTTTCTCTTGCGGTTACATTTGGTGCTTGTGATATTCCACGAACTCTGTCAATATTATATGTTCTTACTTCGTTAGCAGTTCCTCTAAAATTCTCACCAGTATGTTGACCAGCTGACATTGCAAAAGAACCATTTGTTGAACTGATTGCGTCTGCTGAAGTAAATGTTCCTACTACGTCATGGACGTATAATGCACCTGAACCATCGTCATAACCGACAATAGCAGTTGCACCTGATACTGAACCTGTAATCTTATCACCAACTACTGCAGTACCACTATGTGCACTGTACTTAAGTTTGGTAAACATTTTGATATCAAATAGATATGCATTAAACCTAGTTGCATTATCCCAAACTTCTGAACTGTTTGAAGTTCCAGCAGTTGCCATATCAAAGTTTCTAATTCTTGCGAAACCAATTTGTCCACTAGTGTTTTCAGTTCCAGGCGTTGCTGTTACTGCGTCAAAAAGTTTTACGATACCATATGGTTTCTGTGCGTCTGTTCCTGACTCATTACCGAATTCAGGAAGACCGTGTGAGTTTATTACTTTTACAAAGTTACCTAGTCTAACTGGTGTTGATGCACCTGTAAGACTTGCGGTGCTTCTTGCTTTTCTGATTGGTATAGTAGAGCCTACTAGTTTATCTACTTGGTATCCTTTAACATATGCTTTACCAGCAGAAGTTTTAACTACGAATTTAGATTCGTCACCACCGTTAATTGTTGAATATACACCACCATTAGTTCCGTCATCTAAATGTTCTTTAAGATTTGGTACAAATTGGTTTACAATAAAATCACCCGAAGTATCAAATGTTCTTTGTGCAAGTAAGTTTGCAAATGCATTGTACTCAGGTCTTTGGATTGACAGTTCCATGATTCCATTGTTAACTCTCATTAACTCAATGAAGTTTGCGTCTGTAGTGGAATCTATAAGATGTTTTGCTAAAGTTAATTCTATTTTTAATCTGTCAGCACCAGCTGCGTTCTCGTTAGAAGAACCCTGTGCATTATCAAATAATGTAGAGTCTGTTGAAGAACCAACTAAAGTTTCTGCAATCTCTAGTCCGACTCTATAACTTGGTGCACCTGAATATTTTTCAAGTGTTATTTGTTGTTGATTAACCTTAGTAAAAAACCCTCTAGTAAAAATAATACCTTCTTGGATTTCTGCTAATGAAGAACGTCCAACTGGTGTATGAGTTGAGTCCTTAATTTTTAATTCGTTGTTGTTACTTGCAGAAGAAGCTGAACCGTTTGCATCTATTGTGACTTCTTTTAGTTCTTCTCCTGCTGAAAATCTAATAGAGTTATTTGTATCAGAACCTGACTTATACATTCTGACAATGTACGTGATAGGGTCAGTTGAAGTTTCTGCATATGAAGTTACTACCTGTGCAACTGCACCTGTAGTTTCACCTTGTAGATATTTGTTATCAAAAGTAGTTCTATAATTTTCTACACCAGTTGTTCCCAAACCATTAGGGTTGGTACTCTCAACTTTTACATACATAACGTCCATGTCCACGTTTGATTCAGCACCAGTAATGATACTTCCTTCTTTGAACATGTGGTCACCAAATCTTTCAATTTGGTTTTGTAGAATAGATTGAGCTTGTGTTAACTCTCTTGCCTGTATCGGTCTACTAGGACGATAAAGTACCTTATGATACTTTTTATCTTCATCATAATCGTCATAATAAGGCGATACATTTAAGTCTACTTTCTCAGGCATATTTTTATCTCTTTTTAATTATCAATTACATTTGAACAATAAGTTTGATATCTTCAATTTGGTCTGAAGCCCTAGATACCGCACCTCTGTTCTCTATGTAAATGATTTCACCCGAATGCGGTTGCACTTCGGGATAATCTGAATCAACTGCACTAACTGTTCCTATACTTGAAGACCCTAGGAAAACTGTGTTCGTACCACTAGTAGCAAAGTTTACAACTTCACCTTTAACGTTTTCTTGAGGTAAGTGATAAACGAACTTATTACTTGTATCAATTGAGACTATAATACTTTTTGCGACACCAGTTGCGTCAGAAGCTGCACTCATAATAGTATCGTCTTTTGAAAGACCTGTTACTGAACTCAATGTCATTTTGTACATTGCGCTTAGAGTTGTATCTGTTGAAACTGTAGTTGTGTCATCTTGGAATGGGTCTTGAACTAGACCAATTCTTCGGAAATCGTTATCGACTGGGAAGTCACCGCTTCCTTCTGCGAATTCTAATCTTGAGTTTACGATAACATAGATACCACCTAGTTCTTCAACTGGGTTAGCACCATGTCCATAAACTGGTGATATGATTGGTTTTACTACTGCACTTGTTGAAGGTGTACCGATACCTGAAATATCGTCAATATTAATTGAAGCACGTCTGTAACCAGTTCCTTCGTCTGAACCTATGCTGTTTACAAATACTTCTGTTACAGCACCACCAGCTACTTTAACTGATACTGTTGCACCACTTCCGTCTCCAACTACTGCGACACTATTGTAAGTACCGTTAGTATATCCAGCACCACCGTTAGTAACTACTACGTGGTGAATTCCACCGTCTACAGCGGCTGTTTCTACGTCATATTGAGTTGAACCGTCATCTGCACCAGCAGAACCGAATGCACCTAAGTCACCATTGACTTCTGTTTGTGCACCTAATGTTTTTACAGGGATAAAATCGTTTGTTACAAACTTAATAGTTTCTGAAGCAGAAACTGAATACATATACTTCCAAATATAACCACGTCCTGAGGCAGCTGAACTATCTGCGGTTGCGAATGGAGTTGTTGCAGTTCCTGTAGGTTTAACTGTAGATGCAACTACGTTACCTGAACTATCTCTTCCTGTCCTTAAACATTTGTATACATTGTAATCGTCTGTAATCACAAAATATCTTGAGTCAAACAAGTTGTTTGAACTAGAAGCAGGAGAAGTATTTGTTGCACTATAATCATGTGCATACTCGTCATACGTTGTTCCTGTTGTCCAATCCCTTCTTACTAGAGCATGTGATACGTCCGAAGAAGTAATTTTCTTCATTGCAATCATATCGTTATATGCGTCTATCATTTCTCCAATAGAGTTTGAAGGTGTTGGGGTTGTGTCTGATGCGTCCCACTGTTGTGGTCGTCCTATAAAAAGGAATGTCGATGAAGCGGCTTCACCAAAATCTTCCTTAAACTGTCTCGCATTATGGATACGAAACTTTTCTGTTATTATTGCTGCCATTTGATTCTATCTCCTAAGATATAATGTATTTATACTTCTATTTATAACAACTTATGTTATAAAATCTAATTTGTTCCTGATTTAACGTATGCTGAATAGGTTACGTTAGTCCTATCTCTAGCATGGTCGGAAAATTTTGGAATAAAGGTGTTGGGGAACAAAGTTTCCATGTCTTGGATTCTAAGTCCTTCGGGTTTTGATACTTCACTCATGATAACACCTGTACCGTCTTCTAATAAGAAGTCGTCATTATCAGTTTCGTCCTTAATATAGTATGCAATATCATATACTTGTTGACCACTGATTATATTTAGGTCATTGAACGAAGTTCCAAAAGATACAAATGATGAAGTTACAGCATTTTCACTGACACCTTCGACAACTAGTCTATCGTCATTTTCCATACAGATAGAGAACCCGTCCTCTGTCTGCATATATCTTTCTATCAAATTCTCTCTGCTTCTTTCTGTTACAAAATAATCAACTTCTTCTATAGTTGTAGCAGATTCTAGACGCACATTACTTCCGTCTTCCATTATCATTACGTCACCAAAGATACCTTTTACTTCTGCGTCTCTTCGAGGTTCCATTCTTAATGTACACGCAACTTCTTCTACTTCTATTCTATCACCATTTTCCATAACAATAACTTCTTCGTGGTGCGGATTAACTGGAAGTGGTTTACCATTACGTGTAGGTCTTCTTTCTGGCCCACCGTTTACATTTGTTTGTAAAACAAAATATGGGTCAAAGGTTCCGTCACCACTTTCTAAGGATATGGTTGTTGGTATTCCGTTCAATGGATACATACCAACTTGAGTTACCTCTGCATTCTTAGAAACAATTTTAAGAATGTTTATATGTCTTTGTCTATGTGAAGAATCACCGTGTTCTGTTCTTGGTTCAGTAATTGACCCACCTGTTCTTGGGTCTGTACTTGGGGCTGGTATTGATTCATTAACCAATGCAATCATTGGTGCATATGCTAAGTCATGTTCTTCTGTAGATAATGAGTATATTTCAACTTCTTGTCTCTGTGCAGTTCTAGTTGCTAATTGAGCACTTGCATTTGCAGTATCGTCACCACCAGCATTGATAACAATAGTTGGTCTAAATCTTACATGGTCTGCGTCAGCAACATTCATAGAAACATTATTTGTTACCGCAACCTCACCAAAGAATATGTGACCTGCAGGGTGAACTAAATCTTTTACTATTGAACGGAACTTATTAATACTCTCACCGATTCTTACAACATAAGAATGTGATTGATAGAATTTACTATCAGTAATTGACATACCTGAAGCTGATAGAGCACCAGTATCACCTGTTGTTCCTTTGTTTATAAATCCTTCACCTGACTTCGTTCCTCTACCAGTGAATGGATTAAATGCATGAATTTTAAATGTTCCGCCGTTAGGGAATGTGACTGATTCATTTTCTAAGAACATGTTAGTCATGTCTTGAACTTTAAGTAATTGTGTATTGGAGTTAAAGTCTAATACTCTCGCAGTTGAACCTGATACTGAACCTGTAATAATTGTATCTTTTGTTAGAGCAACACTTGGTGCGGATATCAATAAAGGATATGTTGAACTTTGAGATACATGTGCGTCTGAGGTATATCTATTACCTTGTGCTTTGATATTAATTGTTCCAACTCTACCAATACTTTTTGAAAATGCAAATAGTTTCGCACCACTTCCCGAAGAAACATTTTGTTGTAAGATTGTAGAAGTCGCACCACTTCCACCACCAGTTAAAGTTTCTCCTACTACAAATGAACCAGTATCTGTTGCCCTACGATATACTTCTAGTCTATTCTTTTCGTTATTAACTAGTCCGATTACTGCTGTCGCCCCGCCAGCGCCCGTGACAACTTCACCCTGTGTAAATGTTGACACACTCGCAGGATAAATGTATCCGCCTGGGCCACATAGAGGTAATGTACTGTAACCACGTCCACCATTTATTAGAGTTACTTTTCTTATGTTTGAATTTGTTGTTTCTAGATTTAAAGGTGAACCGTCTTCTAAAGTAATTCTCATATACTCTGTGTATATTTCTACTTGGTCACCAGCACTCAATCCTGAATTGAATGTTAGTATACTTCCCTGTGTACTAAAACCTGTTGTTTGTTCTACGTCATTTACAAATACGTGTCTGTTGTGGTCTTCATAAATTACTTGTTGTCCGTAATTATCGTAACCACTGAAAACTGTTTGTCCTGCTGTTGCAGTAAACTGATAGTATCCAAATCTTGTTCCTGCCTCTTGGAATAGTTCGTCACCAGCAGAACCAATCATACCAAATGCACCACTACCGTTAGTACCAGTATTATCAAAGATAACTAAATCACCACCTTCGTATCCTGAACCGTCTGCTTCAATATATACTTCTTCTACAGAACCTGTTTGTATACCTTCTACTACAGAAGTTGAAAGACCTACTTGACCTAACTGGTTTTTTGAACCTTGGAAATTAATATCGTCATTTATTGCATACAAAGAACCTATCGAAGCAAAACTTGATTCTAATATCAAACCACCACCGTCTTCTAGAAGAATGTCTCCGTCATCACCGTGGTCAATGTATATTGAAGAATCGTTATCATTGAATGTTGAAATGATACCTGATACTGTTCCTGCTCTTTTTACTTTAGTATCTCTATCTAAAAGTTCTATAGTAGAACCTTCTCTAAATTCTTTACTTGCTATGTTTGTTATATCAAGTGAAAATAATGTTTCAGAACCAACCACTGGATATACAATGTTAACGATACCCTGTGCGTAAACAACTCCACCTTCATATTCAGTTATGGTATCTGTTGCTTGTGGTCTATCTTTTTCTATGGGGATATTAACAACCATTCTTCTTTCTGAAACATAAGAAGATTCACTTGACTTGATTGTATTATCGAATGGATATGATACCTCTGCTTCCTGCCCGTATAGAAGTCTTAAAAGGAACTTTAATGAATCAGGGGAACCTTTCTTTTGATAAAGGTCTCTGATATGTTTTATTGTACTTCTCTTGTTTGAGTTTAAACTCGCATCAAGAGAGGGCATGAAATCTTTTTGGAAAAATTCTAAGAAGTTTTCTGTTGTTTTATCTACGTCTGAGTATTCTAAGATTTTATTATTTGCACGAATACTAGATTCTTTATATGTGGAAACAACACCAGTTTGTCCACCTGTTCTACCAGTTACATTTTCAAGAGGTTTGAAACCAAAACCTGAAATAGTCTTAACGAATAATTGGTCTCCGTTAACGACATTAATCTTTGCGACTGTTTTAGATTTATCACCAACAAGATACTCACCTACAGTAAATGGGTCAGCACTTGCAGTTGGATTAGTAACTGTTTGCTCTAATAATATTTTATTGTCTACAGTTGTAGAAGGAGAGATGGTTGCAGTTTCATAAAGTATGTCACCACTTCCATCTTCCAATCCTACGTTGTCAATAGTTGATTGACTTTTGAGAACTACTGTCTCATGTTCTAGGAACTCAAAGTACGCTTTCAGGAAGGCGACAAATTCTGGCGACTCTGCCTGAACAAAGTCGGGTACTAGACTATTAAGTCTAGGTAGTAATTTGTCAACCCCCTGAATTCCACTCATATTATGATAGTGTAACTGTACTATTAAAGTTTGATAGAACAAACCAGTTAGAACCGTCCCAAACACAGATAACCGCATCACCCTGAGTATCCTGAGAGATTTGGTTACTTGAACTTGTTCCACTTCCGAAACTGGTTACAGTAATGTTAGCCGCATGGGAAGATGCAGGTTCAGTTTTTTGATAAATCAATTTTAACTGACCAACGTCTGTTCCGTTGTCTAACGTAAATGCAACGTTACCTGAAGCACCTGATAAATCAATCGCAGTTGCGAATGAAGAAGCAAGGTTACTTGCAGTTGCCGTTACTGTTGTAATATCGTCAACTGCTAAGTGAGTTGGGATATTTTCAAAAAGTTGAGCAATTGTCATCTTTTTGTTTACAGGCGTTCCGCCTGGGTTATCAACGATGTGAAGTAAATCATCACCACCGATGTCTGCGTCTGCTACTGCAGTTAACGCTGATATTTTCTTATCTGCCATTTGAATTTTCTCCTATTTTAATCCAATTTAATGGTAAACTACTCAGGGGACTCCTGACCACTTTATCCATGGTTAATAAGTCGAGGTTGACGTTGGAGTAAATCCTACACCAGCACTCGATTCACCGCTTGCAACGGTATCCAATTCACTTGAGACCTTGATATCAGCAGAAGAGATATCGATTAACGAACCTCTCTTTGCAATAACATCATTTGAGTTAGGTATTAAAGTGAAGTCAATCGTATTGTCTGAATTAACTGTTGAAGTTATGTTCAGAGCATTGATTGTTATTTTACCAGTGCCATATGCGATAGTACCCGCTTGGTTATCTTGATAGACTCTTACAGAACCTGATAGATAGTACCTACGGATATTACCTTCACCGTCATCGTCAAAAAACATGACGTTGGTTGCATCGCCACTAATGTAAAATCCTGTTGACGTTGTAATACCACCAGCGTGTTTATTATGTCCACTGTGTGGGTTATACAACGGGTTACCAAAGTCTACTGTTATTCCAGCAGTTTGACCTAGTAACAAAATCTTTTTCTTAAGCATTAGTCTTACGTTAGTTACATTTGATAGAATAGAACTATCCACTTCGTCTATGTTTCTTAGAAGATTTGAATGTCTGAATATACTATCAAAGTTATTAAGATTATCTGTATCATATTTAACGATAGCGTTCTTAACTAAAGTTTCTAACTCACCACTTGTTAAATCTGTTAATTTTTCATTGAATTGAAATGTAGTATTAAGTAAAATCTTAATAATTTCAGCGTCTACTATTTCAGGTCTAACTGTTATAACATTTAGTTTGTTTAGATTTGCTTTGACCTGTGTCTTTTCTACGTCTGATAAGTAATCACTATTCAATGGTTTGATTGCAACAAAAACTTTACCATATACAGGTGGGTCATTATCTTCTCCGCCCCATACTGCTACTGCATCTGCATTTGGATAATACTCTGAGACTTTTGCTTTGTAGTCATTCAATGTTACTAATCTGTTTTGTGAAGAATAGAACTTTGTTGCCTTAAACTTGATTGATTCTACAGATTCTTTTTCTGAACCACCCTGTGCTATATTTGTAGTTACAACTGTTGAATCTGAGAAACCATTGATTGCGTCAGTAAGACTAAATGTATTTGCGCCATTAGCATGAATAACGTCTACAATCGTATATTGTATTGTAATAATATCTCCGTCATTCAATTCTGCACCGATACTACCGTCACCAAAATATACTTCGGTAAATCCGTCTTCGTTTTCTTGAGTAAAGTATACTTTACTTGTAGAAAGAATATTTGATATATCACTTGCAAGAGCATATGCGGTACTTGTACCACCTGAGTTTACAGATACAGTCATTGCAGTTCTATCTATTCTTGATTGACTTAGTACAAACTTAGGATTTGCAATTTGTCTATCATAAACAAAAACGTCACTTGCATTTGTTCCTTGTTTTATATTGATTCCTGTATAAGAAAAACTTTTTCCATTTGGTTGAGGTGTTACACCTGCACTTACAACAAAGTTGTATGCTTTACCGTCATACTGAGTTGAGAATCTTGTACCTGCTTCGATAGTCATATCGTTTGCACTTGGGAATGTACCGTCTGCATTTCTTACGTTATTCATAGTTAGGTCAACGATTGCTGTAGAGGCAGATTCTGAAGCAGGGACGAAACCTAAATCTTTCGCACGTGATACAACGTTCTTTCTCATTTGTGCGGAATCTAAGAATAGTTCTGAAGCAGCTATGTTTGTGTTTACTGCTCCGATATGTGATGAATACGCAAGTAAGTCTATTAACATTGAAAGTGTTGAACCTTCAAAGTCATAATCTTTTAGACTATCTTGTCCTTTTAAATAACTTTTCAGATTTTGACTTATATCGTCAAAGTCTAAATCAGTTACATTTAGTGATGAACTTTTAACTGCCATTTAGTGTCCTCTATCTCGCCCTGCTAACAGTGAAATCTAGTTCCTGTCCTTGGGAGTTGTTCTTTATGTTGTAGAAAATAGTAACGTCCAATTCATTTCTATCTGATACTTCGCCGAATTGAACCTTTACATTCTCAACTCTTGGTTCAAAGTCTTCGATAATCTTTTGAACTCTGACTGCAAGTCTTCTTACTTTCCTATCCGTGGTCATTTCAAAAAGTTGATTCCTCAAAGAAGACCCCAAACTTGGTTTGAAGGGTCTCTCATAAAAATTAGTTAGAACTATATTTCTAACTGCACGTTTAATAGCGTCTGTATCATATTTAATGGTAACGTCACCCGTAATCGGGTGTGGTCTAAACCTAAAATCTATATCTGCGTATAGTTTTGTTTCCGCAACGTTTTGTCCCTGTGATTTTAAGTCTGCCATACTTCTATTTATACAACCTCTCTAAATTTATGCATCAGGACTTGTGGTATCTGTTTGAACACCAGCATTAGCACCAACACCTGTATCTTTAGAAGTTGATTTGTGTACATGAGTCGCAAGAGTCGGTGCGTTTCCAGCGTCTGTTGATACGTCACCAACTGAATGTGTTGTTTTAGTAACATGTACTGTACCGTCAACTGTTAAATTTGTAGTCATAAGTGTTTCGGGTGAAGTGAATGTTGTATTACCAACCACGTCTGCATTTAGTGTTCCGCCTATACTTGCATTTACGTTTCCGTCTACCATTAAATCTGTATGTCCTGCTACGTAGATATCTGCATTACCTGTCGCTACTGCGATTCTAACATTACCCTTTTCGACAGACACGTCTACGTTACCACCGACAATTAGTTTATTGTCTTTTGCAACTACAGTATAATTATCATTTACAATTCTAGTTACCTCTGAACCATCAGGGTGTATCTCATGGAACGTTCCACTTCTATGTTCGATTGCCATTCTTTCTACACCAAGAGTATCGTCTATCTCAACGATATGTCCTGACTCTGTAGTCATGGATTTGTTATATGGATATACTGGTTTAGCAGGTGATACTGGGAATGCCCATTCCTCGTCTACTACTCTTTTCTTTGTATTGTCTGTAAAGATTTCTTTTGTGTTTATGTGTTTTAGATTCTCAACTTTATCGTCTACAACTTTTGTAAAACTTCTATGTGTATATGTTGCGATACCTGTTGTGTTATCATTTAAATCTGAAGCGTCATAGTATCTTGGATAGTAAGGTAAATCATCTTTGGTAAGTTCTACTTCTTCTATTGTTGAACCTGTTCCGTCATAGTTCAGCGTGAGAGACTTGACGTGTTTTGGTGCGGTATCTAATGCAGTAGTCAATCCAAAACTTCTAGTCCTATCGTGTGTAGGTGTTTCACCGTCTGGCGTCTCAGCATAGTCTGCTATTGTTAATCGTCTTGGGTCATTGAATCCGTCTTCAATCTTTCTTTGTATCAATTCGTCTTTGATTGTAATACGAGAACCCTGTGCAGGCATTCCAGCTGCTACACCAAGAACCACTGGGTCTTGCATATAGTTTTCGTCTCTCCAAAAACCGAATACCGTAGACCCTTCTACGAGACCGTTACCTTTTCCGAATCCTGAGAGTCCTGCTTCTGTTGTTGGAAGTAATACTTGCGCCCATGGTAAATCAGGTGTTGAGATTTGGTCTTTGATATGAGTATGTACTCCGTGTACACGCACACGCACACGGCCAATCTTTAATGGGTCTTGTCTGTCTTCTACTATCCCGTACCAAAATTTCATTTTATCTCCAAGGTAACATTGTCATACCAAGTTGATTTAAACCCAACTCTAATAATATGAATACTAATAGACATGGGCCTAATTGCCATGCCCACCATTGCCAACCTTCCAAACTGTCTACCCATTGTCTGAGTTTACTGTTTCGTGCCTTATCATATGCACCTCTCTTTTCACCTATTTTGTTTGCCCAATGGTTTGGGTCTACCCAATTTTTAAGTGCTTTTAGAAATCTAATTATCATACTTCCCTCGGAGCTGCTGTATTATCTAATGGTGTATAGTCTGCAATCTTCTTAGCATAACTTTCTTTCACGCACTCGACAAAACATTTCCCTACCTTATCAGCAGGGATACCATTAATACATATGTCTGTAATCAAATATCTATTGTCGTTCATTTTATCTGAGATATCTACACCACCTGTTGAAGATTGCGGTGGTGGTATATCTAATTTAATAATTGTACCTACATTTAAATCTGTTCTCATAGGTATTGTGATTATGATTCTGTTTTGTTGTAGAATCTCTAACATTGCCCTACGTTCTAATTTACCAGCATCGACTTTAGCAGACCAACCTTTAAATGATTCTTCGGTATCTAACTTATCTGCATTGTCAAAAGAATGCACCATTTTAGTATCATAAATTTTCAACGAATCATACTTGTAACCTAGATTTGCGTCAACGTCTTTTTCTGTAACTGGCGGAGAAACTTTTGCGTCCGTTACATTTTCTGTTGTAAAGACTTTTTCAAATACTTCATTTTGACCACCCGTTCTAATTAACGGAAACCCTGATAAATGGTTTTCTGCATTCCTTTCAAACAAGTCATTTATAGAATACAGGTCTACTTCGTCTACTTTTCTTATCGGGTCATATGTTATTTGTGTTGACGCATATGCACCACCAACCATTCCTCTTAATGTATCTGCTCTTTGTGGTATTTGTATATCTTCAATAATAGTATTAACACCACCGTCAGCATTTGCGTCTACGTCTGCAGTTTCTGTATCTGCTTGTCTTGAACCATATGAGAATGTAAGGGGAAACTCTTCTTGAAACATTGAATCGATTGATTTAAAAGTAAAACCACCGTTTAGTGTTTGATAAAAGAACATACCATTTTTGTATACTGCTTTTTCTTCTAGTCCTTTATCTGCATTGTTAACTGTAAAGTCTATAAACTTATCGATAGTCCAGTTAGGTACAACCATTTGTTGATTTTCAGGTTTAGTATCTTCCCAATGAACAAACTCTTCTGTTTCCATATGTCCTTCATTGATTAAAACATTCTGCAACATTTTATCATATGAACCACGCATGACTCTAGACACTCTAGTATTTCTAGCAGTAAACATGCGTGGGTCACATACCTTTAAAACATAGGATTGGGTTGATTGGTCTACTCTGTTAACTGCAGTTATTTTGTAGACTTTTAAATCTCTGTCTACGGTAAACTCTTTGGGAGCTTCTTCTCCCATACCTTCAATTTGTTTGACTGCAATACGTATATATTCGTCACCTGTAATCTTAAAATTCTTTAACAGGTCAAGACCGTCTATAATACTAATATCACCTGTAACAAACTTATTGTAAATACTTTCGTAAAGACGAAAAGATAAAACAAGACCCTGTATGTCTACAGACTCGCCTTCTTGGTTTACTAGATTAATTGCGTCAATGGTGAATACACCACCCTGCATGTTTTTCTTTTCAGACATTATACACTCATTACACGTTCAAACTCAGATACCACTCTTCGTATGAACTCAGGTTTGATAACTTTTATCTTTCTTCTCGCTTCGTTGTCTTCGTATTCTTTTTCGTAATACGTTCTTGGTTGATAGGTTCCTGTACTATTATTATTGTATCTAAATTCTTTGTCGATTGCATCAGGGTCATAGTAATATGCAACACCGTCTACTCCGTTTGCTACACTGCTAGGTGTAAATACCTTAGTGCTACTCGCACCCGTAACCGCTTGGTTGGCCACAAATTTTTGGCCGTTTGTTGTTTCTACTAAAATTCTATTGTAAGTTGGGTCAACTTTTAAAATTTTACCTTTACGTGTTCCTTGAGTTATGTCTTCACCAATTAAAAATTTAGAAGTAGAAGATACTATGTCCGTACTCGTAGACGCAACTAAAAATTGGCCAGGATATGTAGATTTCATATAATTTTCAAATGTAGAAGTATCCATATGCCAATCGTAGTAATTAGTAATGTCATTTGCAAGGAATAATGTCCAGTGTAAATCACCATTACCATATAGTTTACTTGCAACTATATCAGGTCTTTCACCTTCTTGTAGTTCATAGACTGTGTAATCGATTACTTGATTAAGTTGTGTGCCTTCTAACTTTGCTTTACGAAAGAAGTCTTTGATTGTAACAATCTTTCCATTACTAAGTGTGTATCTTACTTCGGGAAAATTCTTAAATAGTTCGTTTGCCATTATCCGTCACCCCTTGTCTGTCTATCACGAATACTGTAGTCAGTACCAGTAATAGGTTGACCCCCATCTCCTGTGCCTTGACCAATTGGAGAAATCTTTTGGAAGTTCTCTTGAGTAACAATTTTGATTTCTGTAAAGTCTAACTTCATAGCAGACTTTGTTGGTTGTCCGTTTTCAAAGAATCCTAATTCTGTATCTCCGTGTTGGATATCGCAACCAGTACAAACCATAGGCATAAATCCGTCTAGTCTTTTTTTGATTGGGCCATCAAATGATACGTCAAACACGTTTGGATAGTTAAAGAAGTTTTCGTTTTCTGTTGTCTCTGCACTACCATATGTATCAGGTAACATTGCAGTTCTGAAATAGTACATAATCTGTTGTACCATATCTGCTTCTTCTTCTGAACGTGGATAGAATTCATATTGGAATGAGAAAGAACGGAATCCAATACCTTCCAACAATTGTTCTTCCATTGGATTAACTGCTCGTCCAGCATTCATGTTCATGAAATCTCCTGTGGCAGAATTCATAAGTTTGTTTATAGCAGCTCCTGCTACATTTTTGACTTCTGCACCGAACTGTTCTAGGTCACCCCCGTCACCAAAAAAGTTTCCTGATTCTCCACCGTCAAACATATCTGCAAGACCACGAATACCAGCACCGAATCCTTGAGTCTTATAGTTAACAGTAAAGTTACTTGCTAAATGTTCGGGTTTAACATACAATGCTATTTCTAGATTCTTTTTCGATAGTAGGTTTTCCCCATTCTTTCCGTCTCTTGCTTCACGTGCCCTAGTTTGAAAAAGAATGTAGTTGTCTAGTTGGTCATACAGTGGATAAATTAAATCTATATCTGCAGTTGAAGGTGTCGATTTTGCAATTGACTTACCTTTATTTCTTGCATCAAGATTTTTCTCTAAAGAAGACCGTCTCTTCTCTAAAGTTCTTTTAGCTTCTTCTGCTTGTTCTCCTAACTGGTCAAGAACAGTTGTCTTGTCTAAGTTCTTAAGTTTGGTCTTGATACCTTTTACAGATTCTACAGCGGACTTTGCTTGGTTGACTTTGTCTAATAATTTGCCTATTGCCATAAATACCTTCGTCTTAATAATTAATTGGTAATATATCTATTTATGTCTTACAGTGGCAAGTTTAAACCGAAGAACTATAAAAAATACAAAGGAAACCCTACAAAAATCTTTTATAGGTCTTTATGGGAAAGAAGATTCATGGTCTACGCTGATTCAAACCCTAATATCATTGAATGGGGTTCGGAAGAAGTAGTCATTCCTTACATATCACCTCTTGATAGAAGACCTCACAGATACTTTCCCGACTTTTACATTAAGTATGTGAATGCTTCGGGACAAACTGTACGGGAAATCATAGAAGTCAAACCAAAAAAACAACTTAAACCGCCAAAGAAACCTGAACATAGAGTTTCCAAAAGATATCTTATGGAAGCACAGACATATGCAGTCAATCAGGCAAAGTTCAAAGCAGCTGAATTATACTGCAAAGAAAGAAGATTAAAATTTAGGATATTAACGGAAGACCATTTGACTTAAATGCATAAATAGTTGTATGGGACAACTATTGGACGATTTACAAAACGAGAAACCTGCTGAACTAAGAGCAAGAAGTATCGAATCCATGAACTGGTTCCGTAACAATTTAAGACAAATAAGAGTGCGGTCTACTTCCTTAATGGACGAATTTGATACTGAGGGAGCGCTTCAACTAGGGCAAATGTATATGTTCTTTTATGACGCAAAGACACAGGACAAACTCCCATATTGGGACTACTTTCCTTTATGCATTCCTATTAAGAGATATAAAACAGGTTTCATGGGTTTGAACCTACATTACTTAGCACCAAGATATAGAATTAGATTACTGGACGCTATGTATGAGTATGCTTCAGACGGTGTATTTGATATCAATTATAAATTGGTGAAGTCAGTCGGAAAACTAAGGTGGGCAAAACCATGTGTAAAACAATATCAATATGGATTCTTTAAGAGTTACATAAAGAAAGTAGACTCTCAGTATTATGATTTAATATCCATGTTACCAACAACGAAATTTAACGTGAATGCAAACACAGTATATTCAGAATCACTAGGAAGAATTTAATGGCATTAAGAGATTTAGTAAAACAAGGTGTTTCCAACTTTTTAAGTGGGAACGACAAAGGAACTGCAATCGATAAGTTCAAAGCAAACTTTGATACAGGTGCAAGAACAAATAGATTCCAAGCAGACTTTTTTGGCCCGCAGGGATTATCTTTAGAGGGGTTACGTTGTGACTCTGCTTCATTGCCAGGCAGAACAATTGAATCAACTCCATGGTCAGAATATGGACAAAAGAGACAAATGCCTCACGCAGTAAATGACGGTGGTGAAACTACGTTCTCTTTTTTCTGCGACCAAACATTCGCTGACAGATTAATAATCGAAGCATGGCAGTCTTTAGTATACACTGCTGGTGAAGGTAGTCAATTACAACCTACCTTTGCATACTACAATGATTACATAGGACAAGTTGATATAACACAATACAGGATTGACGGTAACTCTGCATTGAAATATAAGTTATATGAATGTTATCCAAAAGCTTTTGATGCAATGGCATTAGACTCAAACTCTCCTGATAGTATATTGAAGTTTGGGTGCACCATTGCATATCGAGGGTGGGAAGTAGAATATACTCAACCACCTGAACTATCAGGACTAAATAAAGGAAGGAGAGCACTTAATGCTGTCATGGAAGGACTATCAGTCGCTTCTAGATTTGGTGGCAAAGGTGATAAACTTCTTGGAAAACTGACTTCACTGGATACTAACCTTGGTAAGGTTAACAATGTATTCGGTAGTGGCGGTTAATTTTTATTATTTGAGGAAATAAATTATGGCATTACCAATACAAAGTGCACCTACTTATAAGTGCGCCTTGCCAAGTGACGGACGTGAAGTAACATTTAGACCGTTTCTTGTTAAGGAACAAAAGGTTTTAGTAATTGCGAAAGAGGGTGAAGACCAAAGTCGGTCACTTGCTTCTATAAAGCAAATGATTAAGGCAGTAACATCATTCAGTGAAAACGAATGGTTGGACGTTGAAAAACTTCCTATGTTTGACATTGAATATCTGTTCATTAAAATTAGAGCAGTATCAGTAGGTGAAACAGTTAAACTTAATCTAACTTGTCAAGAAGCAGAGTGTAATGGCAGTGGTGAAGTCACTGTAAATCTAGATGAAGTACAGTGTAGTAAACCAAAAGGTGTAGAACCTAGAATTATGATTACCGATGAACTAGGTGTTGTGTTAAGATATCCCGATTGGAATCTTATGGAAGACGTTCAAAAGATTGATTCCAACCAACAACCTATTGAAATGTTGAAGGCATGTATCACTGAAATATTTGATAGTGAATCTGTATATGATGCAGATGACGTATCAAAGAAAGAACTTAGTGAATTTGTGGATAACTTAACTTTCCCACAGATTGAAAAACTAGGTGAATATTTTGATGATATGCCAAAGATTTTTTATGATGCGAGTTACAAATGTAACACATGTGGAAAAGAACAAAGTAGAACCTTGGAGGGCCTACAAAGTTTTTTTTAGTATGCCTTTCGCATGAGTCTGTATTGAATTATTACAATACAAACTTTCAGTTGATGCAACATCATAACTACAGTTTGGAAGAACTTGAAAATATGATGCCATGGGAAAGGGAGATTTATATTATGCTGTTATTGCAGTTCCTAAAAGAAGAACAGGAACGGCAGAAGAATGAACAAGCCAAATATAATCAAAGGAGATAACATGGCAGAAGATAGAGAAAAATTCAGTGGTGACATGAGTCGTAATGAAGTTGAAATAGACTTAAGTAAGTTTATGGAAATGGTCACCGAAAACAATGCTCTTAAACAAGAGATTTTTGAATTAACCCACAACGATAGAGCAAACCCTTGGCAGAAATGGATTTTCGCTGCTAAAGCAGTTGACTCATGGAGAATATGGCCTAGAGCATTTCTAAGTGTTTACATATTCTTAATTTACTACGTTGTTATGTGGTTCCTAGATTTAGAAGCACCTACCATGGAACAATCGGGTCTTATCAGTATCTTAGTTGGTGCTGGGGCGGCATGGTTTGGACTATATGTAAACAGTGCAGCTAAAGAACATGACTCTGATAACAATAAGAAATAATTAAATGGCAAACGAAATCGATAAACAGTTAGAAGAGGCCGCAAAGACTCTTAAACCAGCATTTAAACAGGTTGTAGATTCTCTTGCGGATAGTAATAAAGAGGTTGCTCTAACAGCAGCTAACTTTAGAAACTCTTCAAGAGATTCCTTTAAGGGTGCACTCGCAGCTCAAAAAATGAGAGACACCCTTACTAAAGTAGCAGACGGATTGAAGTCTGGCGAAGGA
>Ga0181415_1000003_pt1 | contig 114154 bp, 112 predicted proteins | sample 38SPOviralmetaG_FD_130140 | JGI IMG/M metagenome (GOLD analysis project Ga0181415, IMG submission 130140) | Marine viral communities from the oligotrophic San Pedro Time Series (SPOT) site, San Pedro Channel, CA, USA - 38 SPOT_SRF_2012-12-11 | ecosystem: Environmental > Aquatic > Marine >...
GTTCCATCTACTTCATTAGCAGCACCCTCGTTAGATAGTTGAAGGTCAGCAGAGTAGATGTTCGCCCAACGCTTAGTTGCTGAACCAAGATCACTGGTAGCATCAGTAGCTGGTGTAATATTTCCTTCAATAACTAAATTAGTTGGGAGTCCATATGGATTAGTGTCAACCCATTGAGAACTAGATCCATCATTATAATAGATAAAGAGGCGACCATCATCAGTATCATACCAAAGGTCCCCTTCACTTTGAGTTGCTGGTGGTCCACTGGATACTGCTGCTGATCCACCAAGAGCACTCCAAGATTGATTAGGAGAAGCACCAGAATATCCCTCAAATTTATTTGTCTCAGTATTATATCTCAGCATACCAACAAGTGCTGCAGTATTTCCAGTCTCTCCAGCACGATTTGCAGTTGCACCAACTGGTAGCTTAACCTCACCTGTTCCAGTAAAGTTGAATGATGTTGCACCAGCACCAGTAGTTGCACTACCTAAAGTATATCCAGCAGTTCCACCAGCAACATCAATCTGTCCTGCTGCTGCTCCTGCATTAGGTCCGATGGTTGATGTATTTGGATCTGCAATTTTAATTGCATTCAGTGAGAAATACTTTCCAGAAGCAAGATCAAAGTGTTCAGAAGAAACCCAAGTGTTATATGTGACACCAGCGTCTGCTCCCTTCCAGAGAATCGACTTGTCAGTGGTGCCTTTAACGATCATACCACCGTCAACAGCTGCAGCATCAGAAGGACCAATGGCAGTTAATGTAATCTGTCCACTACCAGTGATGTTGTTAGAAAGAACAGCAGCGTTAGCAGTGATAGAAACAATTGTTGTGTTTGGCGGAACTGTAAATCCATTTGTAGAAGTTGTAACTTCCATGCCAGGAATCAAACCTGCAGTGGGGTTGATTGCAGTAATGTTTGCAGTGCCAGTAACAGCAGTAGCTACAAACTGTCTACTTACAACGTATGCAAGTTCAATATTTTTATCAGCAATTCTTACAATATTAGATTGAGTAATTGTCTGTTGTCCTAGAACATTCAAATTACCTTTAACTGTTAGATCAACGTCAACAGTAACATCATTATTGAAAGTAACATCAAAGTTTGAATCACCTCTGACCCATGCTTGACCACCTGAACCAATAACAAGTTGGTTGTCTCCACTAATATTAGGTGGACGGAATGTTACATCACCAGAGTTTTCATTGTATGCAGGACCAATAAGAACGTTACCGTCACCAAAAACATCGAAACCAGCATAGTGTCCAATACAGACGTTGTGATTTCCATCAACGTTTTGCTCTAATGCATTGTTACCAATACCTATGTTCTTACTTCCAGCAGTATTGACCAGTAGTACATCTTTACCCAGTCCAATATTGTTTGCGCCGATACCATTTGCTCTTAAAACCCTGTGTCCAAAAGCTGTATTGGATGCACCTGAATTTGTTGTGAATAATGTTTCATATCCATAACCAGTATTTTGAGATCCAGAAGTAACGCTGTTGAGTGTTCTTACACCCATTGCAGTGTTTGTATTGACAGCACTACCACCACGTCCAACTCTCATTGGATCAGTACCAGTTCCTCTGATTAACAGGTCAGCATTTTCAGAGTTAAACTGTGCATTACATAAAAGATTATCAGTTGAAGCACCACCTACTGTCAGGTCTTCGTTTACAGTTACACTTTGATTGAATGTTGTTGTACCACCAGCAGCACCAATTGTAATGATGCTAGCTGCACCTGCCATGGTTAAATTAGTTACACCAGAATTCAATAAATTAAATCCAGGTGATGTTGTCGTAATACCAGTTAAGATTGTTGGGTTTGTTTGGAATACTAACTTATCAAGACCAGTAGTATCTGTAATCAAACCACGTAACTGTGTGGATGTTGTTGATGCAAACGATGCTAAAGTATCTGATGTAAATGCAACGTTACCACCCTGTCTAAAGTTTACACTAATAGAAGAGGTACTGTTATCAGATGTAAGAACAAGATCTCTATCAACATCCAGAGTTTTACTTGTAGCAATATCTAAAGTTGCAGATGCAGTAGAAGCAATCTCAAGTCCATTGATCGATGTAGCTGTAGCTGCTCCAAGAATAGGTGCAGTTAATGTTGGTGCTGTAAGAGTTTTGTTAGTTAGAACTTGCGTCTCACCTTCAGTAACAAATCTTTTCTCTACGGAACCATCCCACGATCTCCAGTATCCAGAAGACTCATTCCATTGTAGAGAAACATATGATGTAATGTTACCTGAAGAATCAGATGTCCTGTTAAGAGTGATACCACCATTAGCACCAGTAAGATTAACACCCTTTCTTAATTCAATATCATTATCTTCCACTTGTAAAGTAGAAGTGTTTAGAATTGTTTGAGTTCCCTCAACAACTAAGTCTCCATTAATTGTGACTGTAGATCCATTGTCAGTAATTAAAGTATCTGTTAACTGTAGGTTACCTGCATCCCATTTCATTACAGTGTTACCACTGAAATTACTATAGTTTTTAATTCTAAAATCTACTCCAGAAAGAATTACACCACCAGAAGCAGTTAGCGTAGCACCTGTATCGTCGTTAGCAGATGTGAATGTAAATGTAGTGACACCAGCAACTGTTTGTGAGCTAACACTAGTTGCTCCAGCACCTGAGAACTGGAAGTCACCAGAAGAAACTACTCCGTTATTAGCACCTAGTTTGGTAATAGTATCTGTGTCTATACTTGCAACAGAGATAGTGTTACCAGCTTGTGATACTGTAACATTTGTACCACCAGTAATTGTTGTGTCACCAGTTACGAATGATCCTGCGCCGCCACCCTTGAGTCTAGTGATAGTATCAGTAGAATCATATGTAATAGTAGGATCACCATTACCATCAATACCTTGAGCTACTGTACTTGCACCAGTAGCTAAGAAAGTAAAATCTGCATCAGCAAATACCTGACCAGTAGTTGCTCTCAGTCTAGTGATAGTATCAACATAACTAGACGTAATTGTAATTGTTTTTGTTGCTGCGTCCTGAGAAATAATAGAGGATCCTGCAGCTGCAATAGTAATATCACCACTCTGTGCTGTACCACCAGTAGCAGATTGTAGTGTAGTTACAGTATTGTCATCTTCTTGATAACCAGAAATTGTGATAGCCTCACCACTTCTATCAAGGAATAAACTAAGTGCTTTGTTACCAGCGGGAACAGATGAAGGAACTCCAACTGCAAGAATAACATCATCATCAACACCTGCACCAGCGTTACCACCAGATGTTAATCTAATAATTTTTTGAGAAGCACCAGAACCATCTTGAGCAGAGATAGCGTAAGTAGTATTGTTGTCTGGAGTAGTTACTGTTCCGCCTAGAGCAATAGCGGTTCCGTTTACAGTAATCTGTGAGTTAATTAATGAGTTGTTTGGTATGTTGGTTAATGTGTTGAGCGTACCAACAATAGTACAACCTTCAAGTGATTTATTTGTGAGAGTTTGTGTTTGTGTAAGGTATACGTTACCTGGCGTTCCCCAGAAAACTGACGTTCCATCACTCGTCAGATATTTACCGCTACCAGCGTCTCCACTGATAACAAAATTGTTACCTGTAAGGTCTAAATTATCTCCAGAAATCAGTTCTTCAATCTTTTGTGAAACTGGATTTACAATTAACGGAAAGCGGTCAGCCATTTAACTACCAACAAATACTAGTGCTCAGGTTTATTTATGTATTATCCTTTAAGGTCCAACCGCAGGTTGGAATAAAGTGTTCCTACGTGGGTATGCTAATGAGTTTTGATTTAGTTTTCTTCTACCCTTAAAATCATCAGCTACTCCAGCGATACCACCACCTGACCAGTCACCTGTGCCCTGCCACCTAGTAAATTTATACTCAATAGTATTATTTAATGTGCCTGCTGCACATGAATCATCAGCAAATGATCCTGGTGGTGGAGTAGAGAAATCATCTACCTGAATAATACCAAGCATACTAGCATGAACACTACATTGATAGTAGTAAGTTCCTGCTGCTGCAGGAGTCCAAGCAACAGTTGTTGTTCCCGTAGCTCCATTGTTAGGAATAGTAGGATTGTTTACATCCGCTCCGCCAGGAGACTGTCTCACTTTGAATGGGTGAATACTACCAACTCCACTCAAATTAAAGTTAATTGTATCACCTACGAAAATCCTAACAGTAATATCGTTACCACTAATAGTTCCGTCTCTAGTTTGACCGTTAAGAGTATAGTAAGCAGAACTTGGTGCTGTAACAGTCACATCATATGTAAGAGCAATAGATCCACCCCCAATACCTGTGTCAAAAGTCATTAAGTTTTCTTGATGACCTCTTTCAATAACACCAAAAGCATCTTCTTGAGTAAATCTATTCTTTCCAGTAGCAGCACATGCGATGATACCAGCAACTTGTGGACTCGCCATGCTAGTACCACTAATAGGATACATCCAGTCGCCAGTTCCTTGACTATATTTTACATCAACTAATCCAATACCTGCATAGTCACCAGTAATTGTAGCAGGGTTTGGCCAAGAAGAAAGAATATTTTGTCCAGCAGCGAAGATATCTACACCAGTTCCATAGTTAGAAAAACTAGCTCTCCTCTGATTTGCATACTTACTTACTGCACCAACAGAAATAGCGTTGGGAGATGATGATGGAGATGAACCTCTATTGTAATATAATTGACTACCACCATTCACTCCACTAATTCTGACATAGTTATTCCAATCTGCTTCACCATCACGAACAACATTAAAATTATCATTACCTGCAGCTGAAATAATGACAACTCCATCTTTAATAGCATCCTCAACGTCTGCATTGATTGAGGTGTAGTGTACAGGAAATTTTGTTTTATATTGTCCAATACCAAAATCAACTTCAATACCGTATATGTTCCAACCAGATGGTCCTGGATTAGATGAGTTATAAATCACACCTTGGTATTGGATTTCAATGATGTCAGCAATACTAAAACCGTTTGGGAATGTTTCACTATTAGCAGAGATTCCATATCCCCAACTATGATTAGTGATAGTAGGTCTTCTAATTCCTAGGTTATCATCAATTGCTTTACCAGTATGAAATGCTCTGAGGTAATCAAAAATTAACAGTCCTGGTATAGATTGACCCGAAGGCATTGTTCCAAGAACTTGTAGACCATATATGTTTGCTGCTGACGCCCACCCATAGTTACCACCAGCTACTGTTCCAGCAACGTGTGTACCGTGTTCAACAGTATTTGTTCCATTAGTGTAATAAGTTACAGATCCAGTAGGTAATGTCTGTCCGTCATCATCAATAGATCCTACTGCAGCATTAAGATTATTAAACCATTGATATTCTACAAATCTATTTGTAGTTCCTGCTCCTTGTAGTGGTTGTCTATTAACTCTATTCAACCACTCACCACAATCACTAGACACGGGATCATCACAGATAACTACATCAACTTCAGAACCATCATTGTGCCAGATAACATCATCTCCAATTTTTTCTGTCGCACCTGCTCCAAAATTATTCTTATCTCTATTAGGAAATCCAATACTGTATACACCAGCATGATGATATAGTCCCCAGTTGGTATCTACAGATGGATCAATTGTAACAGGTGCAATAGTATCATCTTTCCAATATTGACCTGTTAATTGAATAGTAGAATGATTTAAACTAGTGGGATATGAATGGCGAACCATCTCGTATCCAGCATCCTCAGGATTTAATTCTACATCCCACACTCTAGGATCTTGTTTTAATTCTTCTGCTTGTTCGGAAGTCATCCAATAATGAGTGCATCTACTCATTGGACGCTTCATGTTTAGACGAAAACCATTCTCTACCATCTCTGAATAGAAAGCTTCTAAGTCTTCTCTCTTATGAAGAGTGACGATGTAGATTTTTTCCGACATATCAAGCCTCGATTGTGATGTACGTAAGGGTTACCTGTATGTTATTAGTAGAACCACTTCGGTTTACAATCTTTGCGTAAGTAGTATTCTGACCAGCACCACCAGAGTTAAAACAAACAACTCCTGGTGTAATCAATTGAGTAGTATTACCAGTTGTGATTACCTCTGCAAGAACTCCTGATCCTGGTAAAGGATCATTAGTAATAGCTCTAGTAGAATCATTTGTTCTGCTAGTAGTATCACTATAAAGAGTTACCCATGCAGCATGTGATGTTGCGATAGAAAGTAATGCATAACCCGAAGGTGTTGTAATAGAAACATCAGAAGAACCTGCATTAGCAATCGATTGTGTTACAGATGCTGTAGTTCTTGATTGCAATCCACCAGCAGTCCATGTTACACCACCAGCTCCATCACTCGTCAAGACTTGTCCACTAGTACCATTAGTTGATGGATAGGTTAGACTACCAGCAGTAAGAACACCATTAATAGTTACACCAGTAGAAGTAGTTGCAAGTCTTTCAACTTCTGTAGTGAGACCAGTAGCATAATATAATTTAATTCCACCTGTGGTTCCAGCACTAGTGTTTGTTTTCAACAAAGAAGATCCTTGATAACTTTGGATCTCTACATCACCAGCAGCACGTAAAAGGATTGCACCTCCAGTAAATGTATTCTGGAATGTTATGTCATTTGTTCCACTAGGAAGGATGGTTTGAGATGTACCACCAATATCAAGTCGTCCAACCTGAACTGTATTTGTTGTAGTAGCACCTCTACCAGTTACAGTATCAAGAGTGTCTGCTTCTGCTGTTAGGTAACCAGAAAGATTAGGAGGAGTGTAAGTAAATACACCATTACTATTGTTATATGAAAGAGATGTGCTACCTGCAGATGCATTGGTAACACTAAACAAAGTTCTGTCAGTTGCACTAGCACCAGCTCCTGCTGCTTCCCACGACGATCCATTCCATACGTAAATAATACCCGCTACGTTATAGGTGTATGAACCGTCAGTTGCCTGCCCTGCTGTTGAGGGAAAATTGATTGCCATTTCTTATGATGCTCCTTCCGTATTATTTAGAATTACCATGTTGTAAGTGCTGCTCTCTTCCAAGTATTATTAGAGATGCAGATGTAAACATAACCAGAATCATATCTAATGTCACCAGGAGTTCCAGTATCTGTAGCAGAAGATGGAGCAGATGAAGATGCAATTCTATCTTGAGTTAGTGGTGGATTAGTGTCAACCCATTGCGTCGTATCAGTATCCTGATAATAAATCTTGAGGCGACCAGTATCACTCTCCCACCATAAATCACCAGCGGTTGCAGCAGGTGGTGTGTCAGAGATAGTAACACTAGCACCACCTCCTCCACCACCAGTAGTGACAGATCCATCTGCCATCAAATACTCAGATGATGTACCACCACTCTTGACAAAAGAACCTGAAGTGAGAGCACCAGTGACTGTTACGCCAGTGGAACTAGTCTCTAATTTTTTCAAGGATTGATAATATAATCCCGCAGTTCCAGTTGAACTACCTACGAAAGTAATATGCGAACCACCCGTACCACCAGAATACAATCCAAGTGTAGTGCGAGCAGCAATGTTTAGACCACCACCACCAGTGCCACCGTTGTTGTCAATATTTCTAATATATGCTTCATTACCTGAAGCAAAAATTTTGAGGTAATTGTCATTCCCAGCAGAAATATTTAAATCTCCACCGTTGGAAACATCACCTATCGTGATCGCATTATTAGTTTGAGCACCTCTACCTGTTACAGTAGCAAGTGTATCAGTTTCAGAACTGATGTAGTTAGGTGTCCAGTTTACCCAGTTAGTACCATTGTATTGTAGTAGTTGACCATTAGATGCACCAGTGATGTTGACATCAGTGTGATTAGAAACTGCACCATATCCAACTAGGTAACCTTGCGATCCATGATTACCCCATGCATATGCAGAGTTCCAATTAGTAATTTGTGCAGAAGTTACTGCTGCTGCATCAGAAGCAAGGAATACAGGGTCAGTTTCTGTTGTTAGATAGCTAGAGAGATCAGGTGGTGTGAAAGTAAATGCACCACTACCAGAGTTATAAGAAAGAGATCCACCACCAGATGCAGTTGCAGTTGAAGCAGAAAGATCTGTTAGTGCAAGACCACCTCCACCACCACCAGTGAGATCATTAGCTGCTTTCCATGAACCAGAAGATTGTTCCCACTTAAGAACCTGACCATCAGTAGGTGCAACAGTAAGGTCTACATCACCAAGATCTGCCATGGAAGAATTGACATCTAGCAATTCAGTCCAAGCACCAGCATGTGCAAAGTATCCTTTACCTGTACCATGTACATGTGCAAACATACCATGATAAGTAGATGCACCAGGAAGATCTCCTAGGGTATCATAGTTGTTAGCATATAATATTTTGCCAGTAGTAGTTAAATTACCACTACCCATTTCAATAGAACCATTAATGGTTACACCACCAGCGGTAGTTTGAAGTCTTACAACTGCATTGTCTCCTGCATTTGTAGTGTGAGAAAGATTTACACCACCACCTTCAGTTATTCCACCAATAATGTTGACATCAGTAACGCTCTTAATATCAAAATCACTGAACGTATTGAGATGTTGTAATGTAGATTTGTGTGTAGCATTAGTGTGGAAGAGTTGAACATCATTAGAAGATCCAGAAGAAAGAGTTCCACCTCTTACACCACCATTAGCAATAATTTTAGTAGAAGTAGTAGCACCTCTACCAATTACAGTATCAAGAGTGTCTGCTTCTGCTGTTATATATCCAGCATTAGCATGATTACCCCACCCATATGCTGTGTCCCAGTTAGGAGAAATAGATGCTGGAGTAAATGTAAACTCACCATTCGCACCATTATATGAAAGACTACCACCACCAGAAGCAGCTGCTGTGGTTACACTAGGCAGTGGAGGAACAGAGGGTTTGTTAAGAATAACTGCAACACCACCACTAGCATTCCAATCTGAGTTTACCTGTGCTGCAGGAATACTAGGTCTGTTAGTTAGACTATTATAACTTCCATCAAAAGGTGTTACCCAAGCGATAGAAGATCCAGTTGTGCTGAGGATTTGTCCCGAACTTCCTGCACTACCTGCTGCTTGAATGGGTTTACCAGCAGGAATATTAAGACCTTCCTTAAGATCTATAGGCGCATTATCACCATAATTGGCGATTTCATTTGCAAGAATTTTTGACATACTTCCAGTCCTGAAGACAGTTACACTAAGCTAGAAGTATTTATCTAAATGGAGGACCGCCGTACCACCCAACTAATGATTTTCTACTGCCAGAGTTAATCCGTCTAACTCTATGCATACAATCTGAGGGAAATATAATAGCATCGCCACAATCCATTTTAAAACTAAACATTTTTCTACCAACATACAGTTCAAACTCTCCACCTTCATACTCTTCTTTAGGAGAGAGACACATGCTGATACTTAATTTTCTTATATGATTAATTGGTTGCTCATAGAGTGCTGGAGAAATGTCAGTGTGCCAATGATAATGTGATTCTTTTGTATCATACACACATAGGTGAATAAAATCCGCCCAGTTATGAAGATCGAAATGAAACAAATTTGTATTGGCACAATTGACAAAATGCGAGAGCATTCCTGATACCCAATGATCTGAAGGGATGCCTTGGGTCAGGCAGTTCCTAATAGTCTTATTACTTTCTCCTGAATCTTTACCAGATTCAGTAACTCTAGCTTCCTCTAGTTTTAGTTTAGATAATTGATTAACAATAACTTCACTAACAGAACTATCGACTGCTGTAGGTAAGTAATAATAATTAAGAACTTTGCTCATAGGTCTACCATGCACGCCACCTGTTTTAGTTTAGATGCAAAACAGGAAATCATCCACACGGAAGGGGTCTTTGGATCCACCAGAATAAGTTTTAAGTCGTTTCGGGACTATCAATATCACCAAAAGTAACAACATCACCACTATAATTTCCAATCTTAATCGGGAAATCAAGAACATTATCAATACGATCCAGATCTTTTCCTGGTTTTACATTAGTAATGTATGGTGATGTAAGATCAAACATGGATGACGAATAGTTAGGATCGTTTAAACGATCATAATAACTATCACTGTCATCAGTAAAGCGAATAGTATTACTCACTTTCTTTTGCAAACCACGAACCGAATTGAGTTGTTCAAACAGTTCTGTAAGGTATGCATCTTCACCCTCTGCGAGAGCGTTGATCAATGCCTGACGAATAGCTTCTTCTGCTTTTTCTAATTGTGATGTAACGCTCATAGTAACCTCTTAAGTAGTAACACGATCTCTGACATAACAAGGTACACCTTCTGGATCTAACCATTTGGTGTACTCAAAATCTTCCAAAACATAATCCAGTTGAATGGAGTTATCAAGCAAGTACATATCAAAGTACCGCTTTTTCCACTCATGATATTTTTGGATACGGTAGTCAGGTTTACCGTTGATCTCTAGCGTACCGCACTGGACATAGCGGTAGGGATATCGCTCAAGAATAACAGTTGGTTTCATAGGACGAAAGTGACGAGTGCTGCGTATGCAATAAGTATAGCACACAATCGAGACAAGACAACGTAGTATTTCCGAATTGGTGTACCGAAATACTGCTGTCCAATCATGAGACACTTGTGTGCAGGTGAGATCAGGTAACCAGAATACTCAGTGCAGAGGAACCACACGAGATACTGAGGACCGAAGATCGATACTAGCACAGAAGTCATGCCAGCATACTTGCCAGATGAACCCATGATGTAAGCAGCAACCATAGCTACTAGAGAAGCAGGAATAAGCATTCCAGGAGTTGCTGCATTGAGATAGTCCATGACAGGTCCTTTGACCAGTCCAACCACACCACCAAGAGCAAGGACAATAGTTGCAATAATAGCAAACTTACCATCCAACCATCTACCCCACTTCCAATCCTTATATACAATCGAATAATAAATTGACATACCAAGGAACCAAGGGAAGAAGAATGGTGCTCCTGCTTTTCCTGTATTGAGTAGCAAGATAACAGTAGCAATCAGTGGTGCCCAACCAGTTAATGCACGACGCCAGTTAAAGTCTCGTACATATTCTAGGTTAGGAACAACAGACGAAGCTGGAACCTTAGTAAAGATATACCACCATGTGTATGTCAAGGTGATAATCAAAGGAACGATAGTATATCCTAGGAATGTTCCATAAGATACACCCATCACTGCCATTGGCAAGACAACCGTCTTCTCTAATGGCGACCACCAATAGTAATGGTGAACAGATAGATAATCAATCACACCAAAGTCAGAACGCCTCTGTTTATCAGGTGGTGCAATAGCATCTAGGAGTGGTGCTGATAGAGCAACACGTCCTGGAATAGGAAGTATACCACCTAACAGTGAGGTTATAATAACAAGGACACGATTGTCCTTGATGTATTTCTTAGCTAACGAATAAACATCTTCTAGAGCACTATGTTCTCGGATGAATCCACCCAAGATCATGATGCCAAAGATGTACCCCATGTAGAGTTCATTCGTAGCAATAGATTCTAATGTTTTAACTAGCATCGTCGTGTGTTGTCATCATGTTTTCCCAATCTTTATCAGTAACCTGATCTGTTAGTTCTTTGTATTCATCAGCAGGGACTGCCATGACAGCAGTTCCATCTGGTTTACGAACTATAAAGGATTCACCTGCTTCAATGCGATCCATATATGCATCGAATTCTTTTTCAAATTCAGCAAACGGAACTTCAATTATATTTGACAACAAATTTTCTCCTTTTGCATATGTTTAATAGATTCCTGACACCCACCTAGATGAAGATCATCTAGAGTGACTTGTGGAAAGGTTGATCCCTCACCAAATTTAGCATAGAATTCTTCTTTTGTAAAGTCACGATTAAGTTCATATGATACGTGTTGGAGTTCTTCAATCTCCATCACTTTTTTCATCTTTACGCAATATGGACAACCAGATTTTGAATAGATTATAATCATTTTTGTAGTTGTTTAAAGTCTTCTTCAAAAATTGCTAGACCAGAATCGGTCAACACATGGTTATACATTTTATCAAACACAGCTGGTGGCAACGTACATACGTTAGCGCCATACAGGAAGCAACGAGAGACATGGTGAACATCTCTCAAACTAGCAGCAAGGATCTCAGTCTTTACGCCATGAGTAGAATACAGACCAGAGATAGCACGAACAAGTTCAACCCCACTGATAGAGTTATCATTCAAACGACCCACAAATGGAGAAACATATGAGGCACCTGCTTTTGCTGCCATGATTGCTTGAGCAACACTGAAGCACAAGGTAACGTTAGTTCCAATACCATCATCACTAAGAACTTTACATGCAGATAACCCATCTTTAGTGAGGGGCAATTTGATAGTAACATTTTCTCCAACCTCAATATATTGTTGGGCATTACGAATCATTTCCAGATCAGTATCACCCTCAACTTCAGCAGAAATACTTTCAAACTTAAATTCAGAAACAAGTGTCCTGATAAAATCAAGGTAGTTTACACCAGACTTACGAACTAGTGTAGGATTTGTAGTGATACCATCGACTAGACCAGTCTCATAGCGTTCAGCAATAGCATTATAATCAGCAGTGTCTAGAAAAATTTGCATAATAATCAAAAATGTTTTTTATATAGTAACTGTAGGAAGAAGCTCTTTACGAAGAAATTTTTCCTCCAGATTGTAGAATAATTTATGTTTTGTAGTGAGTACATAATAACCAATAATGTCGGTACTGTCACAATTGTAACCATAACCTTTAACTTTCTCACAAACACCATCAATATAGAAGCATTTGTTTGTCATTAGGTATGAATGATACCGTTCATCAAGATTGATCATTAACGTTCCTCGAATTTAATACGACGCACTTTTCTTTTACGTCGTTCCTCTTGATATTTTAGGTCATCAGATGTAAGAATCCCGTTATATTTAATACTTTCTTTATGTTTTGTAAGAACTACTTGATTTAAATCAATAGCCCCAATATGATCATCCAAAACTCTCATCTGATTTGGACAACCACAGAACTGAATCCTGCTAGTGCTTGTCAGTTCTTTGTTGCATAGTTTGCATCTTGCCGTTAACATTGTTAAGCATTTAACCTCTCTGTGAAGTGATGGGTGAAGAGGGGATCGAACCCCCGACCGCCTCCGTGTAAAGGAGATGCTCTACCGCTGAGCTATTCACCCTAATGTCGGTAAGAGGACTTGAACCTCCACGTCATAAGACACTAGAACCTAAACCTAGCGCGTCTACCAATTCCGCCATACCGACTAACGACTCAGGTTGGGGTCGAACCAACGACCGACTGCTTAGAAGGCAGTTGCTCTATCCACTGAGCTACTGAGTCATTTGATTATTATATCACATGAAAACGTTTTTCTCAACGTATCACTCTTATGTTTAGAAACTCCATGAAGAACATTGGAAGGAAAAAATAATATATCTCCTGCTTTAATTTGTGGAGTCCATAGATCTGTAAAACCTAATGTTTGTCTCAATTTAAATGAGACATCTGAACTATACCTATCCCTAAAATAAAATTCCGAAAAGTTTTTTCCGTGATTTAAGAATAATACACATGATATATCTGAAGGGACATGATCATGTATCTCTTGGTAAGAACCTTCTTGATAACTATTTAACCATGCTTCATCAATTACAAAATTTAATTTTCTTTGAAGAGTATCTGCAAATTTATTGATGCTTGGTTGTAGTAATTCAGTATACTTATCTGTATCTAATCTTTTTGTAGATACATCACACTTAGCAGACCATGCATAATCATTAACACCAAGTACAACTTCTCTATTTAATTCTGCTATTAATTTTTCATGATTAACTGCTTGAAATTGAGCAAAGAAGTTGTAATTAAATATCGAGTATATCACGATTGCCAATGATAATGAAAGAAGTTACCTTTAGGATCACACATAGGATCTTCTGCAGCTACACGATAAGGCAACATACGTTGTCCTTTAAAATTAGTTCTATCTCCAATGATATTATATGCCGTAAGCATCTTATTTGTATCCAACAAACGAGTGATGGTAGAAGTCTTAGCAGATGGACGACGGTATAAGAAACCTTCGTATTGTCCAGGAGCATATACTACATCAGCAACAGTATTAGGATACCTAGGTGATTTGACTCTATTTAGAATAGAGACTGCAACACAGTATTCATCCATTGTATTAGTCGCTGCCTCAACTTGCACTGCTCTCGCAAGGTGGTCGTAGTCAGCAGGCGTCAACGCCAGAATCATTTCCAAAATCAAAATAGTCTTTCCTGTAGTAACGTCCGAGTATGTTTGAATTATAGTAGGCAGGGGTGCCGTCTGTCAAGGCTTTTGTCAAAACGTCACAGAGGAAGAGCTGACGAGTTTCCTCATAGTTGACCCTTCCAGGTGTCCTGTGTAGGGAGAGGATTTCTCTAGCAAAAGACTCCCGTCCATACTGTTTAACATCTTCTTTAAGCTCTGGACAACTTCCGTAGTATTTTCTCCAGTCACTTTCACTAGTAACTCTTCGCCGCTTGGTAGTTTGACCCACAGCTCTAGGCTTTCGTTTTTGCCAGAAGTATTTTCTACCGATGTAGGAACGGTTGGTGGTGCTACAGGTAATCTTGTAAACAAAACCATAGTTGTCCCCAATAAGAGACCCGTCAAAGACGCTGCCATGATAGATCCAGGCATTCTCATATTCTTTAAATTTTTCCACATGATCATCATATCATCTCCAATATTTAGGGTCCGTCAAACAATACTTTATTAATATATTGGTCTGCCCAACGAGTACCAAAATAATTTTCTAAAATTTTTCTAGTTTTGTCATTTTTCTTTTGATTATTACAGTAATCTGACTGTGCTACCCATCTTTGTTCTGCTCCACTGTTATCCATAGTTGATTTCCAAACAGCACCAACAAATGCATCTAGATATTCGTCAACTACATGGCAAAATGTATCAATTTCATGATCATCATCTAGTCTTGCGAACTTACAGTACGGTGAAAAAATTGTACCCCATGCAGGAATCTCCCTGTTGTGTCTAAAACTATAGTATCTACTGATATCAGCAATATCTTCATAGATTGGATGACATAGATCATCAACAGGAGAAATATCTGTGATAGCAGCAGTAACAATATTTTTGTTAGCTATAATATCAGCACCAAAAATAGGCAAATCAAATTCAGGATCTGGATACCAAATACAATGTAGGATATCGAGTGGTCCTAGACTAGCAATTTCCATATGTACCTTACGTAATCCAGTACACATGTGCATATCATTTTCGATGGTCAATCTACCATCTTGTGTTTCTTTATAGACTTCTTTAAATTCATCATCAACATCTAATTCCTCTATGTTAGGTAGAGTATTTTGATGTTTACGAATAATACTAGCTAAGTCATTAATTATTTGTCTTCCCATTTTTAAGCATAACTGAAAAAGAATTCTTTAATCAAGGTTTGAGATTTTTCCTTGCCAAATCTATTGGACAAATACCCAGATATAGGATCAAGTCTTATCATGTACCTGTCAAAATCAACATACTGTGTAGTATCAGTACCAATTGGTTGATGCTCATCTAGCATGTTTTTATAATATTGAATATACTTTGTAAACAAAGGCAGATGTTCATCTACCTCATCAGGTTTACAATATCTAACAATAAGATTGTCAGAAAAATGATTACCTGCTTCAAAAAATCTATACGTTCCTTCTACTTTAGGTAGATCTGATGTATAAAACAAGTATTTTTCTACAGGGTGTTGAAAATCAAACACAATAACAACTCTCTTGTCACTCATTCCCATAAGATCCATACCAAAACAGGGTAAGTTTGATCCTGTTCTGGGATACAATATGTTGTTATAAATGCTGCAAGATTTATCATCCCAAATTTCAACTTGTCTTGATTTGATTAGATGTTTACCTGAATACAAATCAGCAGTCAAGTTCACATCCTTATCATTAGTCCATTCAGCATGTCGCTGAACAAATTTCATATCTGGAAAAACGTTTGCAAGAGATGTTTTGTAATTTTTCCAAAGGTCCATAGTTATAATTTAAATCCTGCAAAAGTATCTTTCTTTACGTCTTGTTTAATACTACCAATTAGGTAAGATTCAACCTCTGTCTCCTGTGGAGCTACCTGCATACCCTTAGAGGATAACCAGTGTGCAGTCCAAGGAAGAGGGTTGTTGGTAATAGGAGTATCAAAGATTGCATTGAGTCCGATAGACTTCAAACGACGATTAGCAGTCCACTCAACGTATTTCTGTAGTAATTTATCATTCAAACCAATGATAGATCCATCTTTAAACAGATACTCTGCCCACTGCTTCTCTTCTTCTACAGAATCACGGAACATTTGATAAACATTCTCTTCCTCTTCCTTAGCAATTTCCCTCATTTCAGGGTCATCGTCTTTTTTCCAGTTGTTAAGAATGTTTTGAGTAACAGTCATGTGTTGAGATTCATCTCTCGCAATAAGACCAATGATCTTAGCTGATCCTTCAAGGAGTTTAAGTTCACCGAAAGCAAAAGAACAAGCGAAAGATACGTAGAATCTAATGCCTTCAAGAATGTAGACATTAGCGACTGCTCTATATAGATTTCTCTTGAGATCGTTGATTTCCCACTTTGCTGTTGGGGAATCTTTCCAAGTATCCTTCCACATGCTACCAGTTCCATATCTCTGAGCAATATTAATAAACTCATCGTATGCTTTAGTAACTGATTGTGCTCGTGAGAGGATCTTCTCGTCGTCTAGAATGTGGTCAAAGACAACAGAGGGGTCTGGATATACATTTTTAATAATATGTGTGTATGAACGACTATGAATCATCTCCATGGTCTGCCAGATGTTCATACATCCTTCTAGCTCGGGTAAAGAACAATAAGGCATGAAAGCCATGCCAGGACCACGACCTTGTACAGAGTCCAAGAGGATTTGATATTTGAGATTGCTAGTAAATATGTGTTTTTGTGCATTGTTTAATGTTTGATAATCTGCTCTATCTTTCTGCAGAGATACTTCTTCAGGTCTCCAGAAAAAACCAAGTTGATTTTGTGTCAACTTATCAAAAATGGGATACCTAAATTTGTCATATCTCTGTACTCCCAGAGGAGGACCAAAGAACATAGTTTGTTTAGTTGTATCTACTTGATCAGTATTGAATACTGTCATGCCTTCTACACTACTCATGGGTTCGTTAGTTCTAAATTTTGCAACTGTCACAATCTTCTTCCTCTGTTTCCAAAATGTTTGTAAGTAAATCTTCGATACTCTGTTTCTTTTCGTCTGTAAATTCAGGTTCTTCTCCTTTTTGATCGTATGTATTTTGATAGTAGGAAGTCTTCCATCCATACTTATATGTTTTAAGAAGGTCACCTGCCATAACTGATACAGGTACTTCATTATTGTCATAATTTTCTGGGTTATAGCTCCAGTTGCCAGAAATTGCTTGGTCAAAGAATTTTTGCATGGCAGATACAATTTTAATGTACCCATCATTATCCTTCATATCCCACAGCAATGTATAATTGGTTTTTAATGTGCCGTATTGTGGAACAATCTGCTTAAGAGGTCCTTTCTTTGATTTTTTAGTGGACAAGAATCCTCTAGGTGGTTCGATTCCATTGGTTGCGTTTGACACAACGGAACTACTCTCTGAAGGCATTTGTGCGGACAGTGTTGAGTGCCTAAGACCGTGGGTGACGATAGATTCTCTAAGATTTTCCCAATCATGACTTAACTCCGCCCCACAGAACTCATCAATGTCACGCTTGTAAGTGTCGATTGGGAGGATACCATCTGCATACTTTGTTCTATCGAAATAACCACACTTACCTTTTTCTTTGGCAAGGGTGTTACTTGACTTGAGTAGATAGAACTGGAAAGATTCAGACAAGTCGTGGACTGATTTCCATGCTGCAGGGTTGTCATATTTATATCCATGTTTTGCTAGGTAGTGTGATAGTCCGATGTAACCAATACCAAGAGAACGACGATTGATAGTGCTACGTTTTGCAGCTTCTACAGGATAGTTCTGATAGTCAATTAATTCCTCTAGACCACGGACTGCTAGGTCACAGAGATTTTCCAATTCATCTAACTTGTTGATCTTACCAACGTTGATAGCAGATAGAATGCACAATGCAATCTCTCCTTCACCATCAATATGGTTAAGTGGTACAGTAGGTAGGGTAATCTCTTGACAGAGGTTACTCATATTAATCTTGTCTTTGAAAGAAGAATGCTCGTTGCAGTGATCAATATTCATGATATAGATACGACCAGTCTCTGCTCTCTCCTTAAGCAATGAAAGAATTAATTCCTGTGCCCCAATAGTCTTTCTCGGAACAGCATCATTGAGTTCATGCATCCGATATAGAGTGTCAAAGTCATCAGTACCAAAAGCATCATAGAGACCTGGTACGTCATGCGGTGAGAATAAGCTAACCTCTCCATTCTCAATGAAACGTTCGTAGAAAAGTTTTGAAATTTGGATTGAGTAGTCAAGTTTCCTCACTCGATTGTCTTCTGTACCTTTGTTGTTCTTGAGAACAAGGATGTCTTCTATTTCTTGGTGCCAGATTGGGAAGTGGACTGTTGCCGATCCTCCTCTGATTCCGTTTTGCGTACAGCATCGTACAGTCGATTCAAATTTTTTAAGGAAAGGAACAACGCCAGTGTGCTGTACTTCTCCGCCTCGGATTTTAGCGTTGATGCCCCTGATACGACCTGCGTTGATACCAATGCCAGCCCTCTGAGCGACATAGCGACCGATGGCCATATCACTACTAAAAATACTATCCAAGGTGTCGTCAGCATCAACCAGAACGCAAGACGCAAACTGCCGAAGAGGCGTTCTAACACCTGCCATGATTGGCGTTGGGATGTTGATTTTGTGTTTGCTGATTGCGTTGTAGTATTTTTGGACATATTCAAGACGATTGTCTGTGTAATTTTGGAATAGTGTTACTGCAATCATCATGTACATGTACTGGGGTGATTCGTAAACCACACCAGAGCTACGATCCTGAACAAGATATTTATCCACTACCTGACGTAAACCAGCATAGGTGAATATCATATCACGTTCATGATCAATCCAAGAATTGATCTTGCTCCACTCTTCCTTTGTATATTTACCTAGGATATCTTTATCATAAACTTGTTTGTCAGTGCAGTGACATGCATGATCATAAACACTAGGAAGACCTTGGACCCATTCGGATCCAAAAACCTGTTTGTAGACAGCATAAAGTAGAAGACGAGCAGCAACAAACTGATAGTTAGGAGAATCTAAATTAATCAAATCACTTGCCGAACGAATCAAAATTTCTTGAATGTCTTTGGTTTCAATTCCATCAAAGAATTGTAGACCAGAGTTCATCTCTACCTGAGAGGCACTCACACCGCTCCCTAACCCTTCGCAAGCTTCTTCTACTACCTTGTGAATCTTATCTAGGTTGAGGGCGGTCTCAGACCCGTCACGCTTGCGAACTTTAATTCCATGTCCGTTTGTCATACTTTTTTCCAATCGTTAAATTTAAGGGTTGCGGTTAATCCCTGATAGACGTTTGATTCTACCAAAGTTTGAACATCATGTCCAGCTAAGTGCATGTCATTGATGTCTTTTTGTTGTATAGTTTTTGGCCAGATGATTACTTTATCTCCTCTGTCAATTGACTTGGAGATTCTGGCGACGATTTCTCGATTGCGTGGTTCGTTATCATAAATCCAAATATGATTGCTCCAACCAAACGTCCTAATATCAATATCGGAACCAGCCATGGCAACCGAGTTTTTAATAAACGTTGAGTCAAAGGGTCCTTCTACAATGTAAATTGATTCGTCTGTGTTAATCCTATCCTGTCCAAAGATTTTTGGTTTGTCTTCATCGAGCATGATCGTAATGTATCTTAGTTTTGCCTGAGGGGCGAGCGATCTGCCTTGGTATCCAAACAGGTTACCTTCTTTGTCTTTAAACGGGATAATAATACGTGGTGAATCTTGTCTTAAGGTATCAAATGTCTTCTTTCTCTTATTTGTCCAATCTTTAAACTTTGGACAATAGTAAAAATAATCTAAGTCTTTGATACCACGTTGCTCAAGATAAACTCGTGCTGGGTGAGAATTATTTAGCTCTGAAATCTTCTCAAGATCTATATCTTTTTTAACAAATTTTGGTTTGGAAAAAATGAGTTTAGGATTTGGAGTTGCAGTACCCTTGCCAGTGCTACCTTCTTTAAATTTCTCCATGATATATTGATCATAGAGATGTGTATCTTGATCTTTTAAAAAATTAGCAAGAGATCTACCTACGCCACAATTGTGACATTTATAAGTAAAATTGTTTTTAATCTTAAACAAATACCCCCTCGCTTTGTTGCGTCTCTTTTGAGAGTCACCACAGTAAGGACACCTGAAATTATACAGGTCTGCCTTCTTACGACTGAAAAGAGTCAAGCGAGGGGATATTAAATTTATGTACTTAACGTCAAGATAACTCAATGAGAGAGGTTTGCACTGCGCTCATATTAGCAGAAGGTTGAGCAGGTGTCAATGACCTAAGCAATGCTTGACCTGGCACACTGACCAAGAATGAGATCACAGCGAGTCCACCAAAGATAGACCACATCTTTTTCTCCATCATTCTGAGTCTATCATCTACAAGACGGATGTCTCTCTCACATCCTTTCTTGATAGCATCAGTTTCTTTGTTAAGATCTGAATGGATTCTATCTATCTTTTCAAATAGAATTCCATCGACTTCACCTTGTTTAGCTAGTTTTTCATTATGTACAGCAAGCAATTGACCCATCTTTACAGAATTTTCCTGTAAGGAGTCTACAACTTTTTCTAACCTTTCTAGGATAGCTGAGTTGATGTCTGACATATCCTTTTAGACGTTGCGAACAGCGAAATCTAGAGCGGATTGATAAGAAGCAGCATTTTTATTCAGCATATACTGAAACTGTGGCTTATGTGTGTCGTCTAGTTGTGCATAACAAGCAGCAATTCTCTTAGCAGAGAAGTTATCTAGGTTTTGTACTCCACCATCAGAGAACTGGATCTTAGCAAATGAACCTTCGCCTGCGGGGTTAAGTTCAGATGTTGCAACATCAAGTGCAACTTGGATTACATCTTGGTTTTCATTCATAGTATTAGTAGTCACTTCAGTTTGTTCTTTTTTAAGTTTTTTTGTTTGATCAGACGCTTTCTTTTTAAAATCAGAAAGACGTGCTTTCATTAGCGTATCCATTTCTTTGGTTTTACGCATCATTTTTTCTTTTGCTTCTCCACGTTTCTTCTGGAGATCTTTTTGACGACCCAGTTTCTTACCCTGAGTAATCTGTTTTTGAGCTCTCTCAGTATCTGTAGACAGAGCTTCGGTTACGTTTGTGTCTTCTTTCATTTTTCTTTTTTGGATACGGTCGAAGAGAGAGCGAGCACCTTTAGAGCGCCCGTCAATATTTTCATTACCTTTTTTATATGCACGATGTTGTCTAGGATTTACCATGACAAATGCAGGTGGTAACTGGAGACCAGAACCATCCCCTGCGGAATTAATCATTTCTTCTATATTAGGTTTAGTTCCTTTAGACATTCCTGGTCAACATCCTCATTAAGTTTGGGTGGTAATCTATTTAGAAACAACATGAACGCCTTGATTACAGACCAATATGTTGCTTCTATTCTGTAAAATAGCAGTGGGGTTGCTGCATCATCAAAAACATTATATAAAACTATCACATGATTAAGTAATAGGTGAGTCTTTAACTCTCCCGTTGTCTCGTATCTCTTCAGTAGTCTTTTAATATACTTAAATCTCTTTAAGTCTTCTTCAAAATCTGAATAAGTTACGGACAACGGGTTGTTATAATTTTGAATTGCAAAGAATAACCAGTTTTCATGGTTCAGTTCACTTATATTCATTCATTAGCTACCGAATGTTAGTGTTGCTGCACCATTAGACATTACTTCTTCAGTACCACCCGCAGAGGTGATCTTGACTCTAAACTTGTTACCGTCCAGAGTATCGCCAGCGAGACCACTGTAAGCAAGAGTTGCTGTCGTGAAGTCTGCATAAGTAATACCTGTGTCTGTGCCAGCAGCGATGTTAACCCAACGCTTACCAGTTGCAGTTTGACGCTGCCACTGATATGCAAGTGCTCCAGGTGTTCCTGTTGTCGTAGTGGTGAGGGTGTAAGTACCAGCACCCGAAGAAGATGTAGAGTTAGCAGGTTGAACCGTAATGGTTACTGCCGATGCTACATCTGCTGCGATAGTGTCATCAGTTTGTGTCTCGTTAGAATTGAGATCAGGGTTAGCGATATTCACAAGTTGCTCTGCTTTATGGCGAGTGTTGCCATCCGCATCAGTATATGTGAAATAGGACCACCAACCAGGAGCGGTGATACCACGGGATCTAGTTTCTGCTAGTTGCGCCTCAGTTTTGTCAACAAAGACAGTTGTTTTTGCTTGACTTGACGCTGCAATGCCCACACCAGCTTTGGTTTTGTTTGCATTGCTGTCAGTTCTTCCGTAAAGGGACATTGACGTGTGCTCCGAATATTACTATTATCTAATGTTTATTTATAAAAAGGGGGATTGCTCCCCCTAGAGTATTACTCTTCTCTTGCTTTAATAGCAGCGGTCACAGTTTCAAGTAGTTTGTCATCCATATCGGTCTTAGTCAGTTTAACTGCCTTACCGAGAATAACTAAACAGATATCAATCAGTTTTTCTCCAAGTTCCTCGTTTTCAGGGATCTTGGAAACTGCGTCTGAAATTACTTTTGTTGCGAGTGGTAATAGAAAGGATAGCATAATCTTAAATCATATTGCATAGCCTATTTATTTCTCCCACTCGTCTAAGATATCAGTAATCTTTGACATGAATTGTTTGAAAGTTAATAAAGTACCAGAACGATAGTCACGGCGTGCTTTTTGAACACCACCCTCAAATGATTCTTTTACTTTTCTTTCTTCAATAGGATCAAATCCTCTTCCTTTTACAACAGAAGACCACGGTGCATACAAAGGACCTTGATAGTTCTTTGCTTCATTAGTTGCGCGGGTGGTCATCCCTTTCTTACCATCAGGAATATTAGGCATCACTTCTACATTACCAGATTTTTTATTCTTTAGTTTAGATTTTACCTTCTTTTCCTTTTCATCGCAACCGCACTCTTCACGGAACTTATCAAAGGATTTCATTTTTTCTTCTTCGTCATTGAGATGATTTTAGTGACCTTCTTACGACGTGCATGTAAATACTTGTCAGACTTATCTACATCACCATCGTTATCGATGTCAGCATCTGCCTTACCAACTGGGTCGAGTTTCTTCTCAGTTAGTTCAACCTCTTCTTTCTTAGCAGTCTTTGCTGCTTTCTTGAATGCATCCTTAGCAGGATAGTCTTCACTACCTGCTTTTGCAGGTGCTTCCCCACGCTTTCTCTTAGCATGGATATTAGCATAAAGTCCTTTCTTTGCTTCTTCTAGCTCTTCACCATCATGCTCAATGACCTTACCGTCAGCATCTTTTTGATGATGCTCTGTTACTTCCTCTTCCTTTACACAGTTAGGAACTTCTTTACCACCTTTCTTCTTAGTTCCCTTTGCCTTATATCCTTTCCAGCATGTAGAAGCACCAACGTTATCACGAGCTGCTGCCATACCTTCAGTAGCATATCTCCTCTTCTCTAGGACATAAACTTCACCATCAATTTCAACCTCCTCTCTTTCTAAAACTTCGTACTCTTCCTTAGTAGCTAGTTGTGCTTTAGGTGACTCCTTCTTAGGTCCCTTTTTCTTTGTCGTAATTTTTTCCAGTTCAGCACCATTGGATTGTGGATCCATTCCATCAAAAGGAGCTTCGGATAAATGCAAGTCAGGCATCTCAGTGTTCTGGAAGCAATCGCCACCCATCCACTTACCATACTGTTCCATCAGTCCAGATGAAAACTCGTCACTGTGTCTTACTTTATTAATAGGATCTGGCTTCTTCATTTCTTAAAGGGAGGTTCTTCTCGTATTATTTATAGATCTAATGTTCTTAATCCATTCACGAAACATATTTCCTTCTTCAGAAATAATGATAGCGTAGTTGCCACCTGCTCTATGAATGTGTCCTTTGTCTCCTGTACGTGATGACATAACAATATCACCTTCTTTGAAAACTTCATCCTGCCGTTGTTGTTGACGGAGTGCTTCTTCACGCAACTTCTTAAAATCTTTCATTTAAAATTCTTAGGTAGTGCCATTGCAATCTCTGCCATAAGAGCACGACAATCACGATCATTTAATGCTCTGGGAATACCCTTTCTGAATGTATCAAAGTCACCAGCATGTGCTGCACGTCTCATCTTAGTTCCAGAAATGGCAAAGGTATCGCCATCAGCGTCTCTACTTCCAGAAGATTGGATATCAATTTTACGGAATGAGAAATCTTTACCATTATATTTATGGAGGAACTGCATAGCAGCAACTCTGTCAGAACCTACAAGGAATATAACTTCATTGTATCCTGCAAGCATAATGTCCTGTAAAATTTTAACTGGATCTCTAGGACCACTATAAATTTTACCTTTATGTTCAGGAAACATCTTATCCATATAAAACTTTTTACGATCTGGTGGCAATGGATTGCTACCTTTTGTATCTACAGTTTGTGAAATGTAGATACGATAATCATGTAACCCTGCAGCTGCTTTTACGCCAGCAAAGTTATCTTTGTGTCCTGTAGTAGGTGGTTGAAACCTACCAAATGTAAAATAGCACTTGTTACAATTTAACGCCATTGCTTCTGAAGAGTAAAGTTGTTGTATGCAAACTCCATACGGTTAACAAACTTAATCATACTGCCATCCTTATGCAGAACATATCCTTCAGGAGTTGTGACCTTATATCCTTTCTCTGTCTGGACAAAAGTCCTGAACTCTTCTAGGTGGTCAAGTTTATCTATAACCATTTGCTTCACTGCTTGCAATTCTTTGTACAGTGTTAGCATTGCTTTGAACTTGTCATTATTTTTCTCAACATATAATTGACTGCCATATACAAGTTCTCTTTTCTTAGTCAGGTTTGCAACTGTTTTGATCTTGGCAAGTTCTTTACTTGTTTTCTCTTCATAGAAATTGAGCATGGAATACATTGTTTCATCAATGTTTCCAATAGAACGAGCATTCTTAATTTCATTATTGAAGAACTGTTTTAAGTATGATGCAATATGAAACTTAGCATCTCCAGTAGTTCCTGTTTTAGTAACCAACTCATCTAAAAAATCTCCACATGTACTACACATGCGTTCAATAGTGGAGATATAACGATCAAACTTACCCATCTCTGCACGAGAAAAACCAACTCTATGCATTGGTGTATCATTTTGAATTACTAAAGCTTCAGTAGATCCTTTTACTTTTGCACCAGCTCTTGCTTGCATGTCAGCAACTACGTCTCCAGTATAATGAGTATGAAATACTACACCAACTTTTGCAGTGCCTGCTGCCTTACCAATAGGATGATCTACTGGAATACCATAAGTAATAGTATTTGGTCTGAATGTATACAAATCTTCTCCATTAATTCGTTCCCTTCTAATATCAGAAGTAAATAAAAGATCACCTTGTACCACACCTTCAATACCTAAAGTAGAAAAATAACGAAGAGAGAATTTTAATTTTTCTGCTAGGTCACCATCATACCACCCATCAATCTGTTCTTCACTATAGCAAAGTTTAGGAGCAGTCTTTGCAAATACAGATTTGGTGCCAACAAAAAACATTCCTGTCTGAGGATCTGTGCCACAAATAACTGAAGGAGCACCGTCCCATTTTGTTTGCATAAAACCACCACTCTCTTGATGACCCAACATTTTCTTAAGTTCTTTTAAAAAAGACACAGCAGCTTTACAACCCTCAACTCCATAGTTGAGCATTTCATCTTCTAGATGTTCTAAATGTTTTAGCTGTTTAATGTTTGACATTACTTCTTATAATAATCTCCATTGGTATGTGTAGGATAAACTCCACCTTGTTTGTTTCTAATATTAAATTTGAAATTATATGATTTAGTTTCAAATAACATATCAATACGTTTACCTTTACCAGTAGCACCACCATAATTAATCTCAACTGTATTGCTAACAAGAGAAGCAGCTTTGTTCATGTAGTCTCGATCGATCTCATAAAATTCTAAATGAGATCCTGTATAATGCGCCATCCAATATCCATAACCAACCCCACTCTTAATCATATCCTGTAATGCTGTCTTACCAGAAGTTGATAGTTTAGTATCATCAACATGATTTTGTACTGTAGGACCACTTTTAGTTCCGTAGTTAGCAAATACATCTAAAAATTTTTGTTGATCTATACCAAACATTTCTAGAAATTCTTGACCATCATCAGGCACTTCACCTAGTTTTAATTTTGCTTCTGGAAATAAAGCTAGATTATCTTTACCACTACTACGTACACCACAGTTAAAGAAAGATAATGTGCTTCCAAACTTTACTGAGATGTATACTGGTTTGTTAGCAACTGTCAGTGTAATATCTGTGATAGTCTTTCCAATATCATTTGTAGTTGAACCACCAGCAGAGATAACAATATTACTTCCTTTCTTTTTAAGAGGACGTTTCTGATTCTTTTCACCCTCGCCTTTTGCGAAGGTAGGTCCTTCTCCAAATTTTTTGACCATGGCATCAATAATCATATTGACATGATCTGGATATTTTTTAGGTTTTTTACCAGAACAATAATCAATTAAGGATTGAGTAAGATCATCTTCATAAACATTACCCATATTAATTTTTTTACCACCTTTGATTTGTCCACCAAACTCACTAGTTTTTGTAAAGTCTTCTAAGTCTAAGTAAATATCAACACTACTTACAGCACGAGACACATTTTTTCCAGCAGGAAAATTGCATGTAAATTCAATATTGTTTTTACCACGAAGACCTTCTCTACACACAGCATCAAAAAGCATCTTTGCAGAATTTTCTTTACCAGCATTTCCTTTGATACTATGAAAATCTTGAAAGGGTGAAGTTACATACTTACCTGCATTTTTACGAGTGACTGTAAATCCTGCTACCTCAACAATACCAATGTCTGTTGAGAAAAGATTTTCTTTTCCATTACGTCTTAAAGCTTTATCAAATAAGGTATCCATACGATCAAGATACCTTCCACCATTTCTGAAAAAATCTCCTGCTTTCATATGAAAAAACCTCCCGTCTAACTATTTAGAGGAGAGGTCGAGATAATCTTTTTCATTTTGATATGGGTGTGTTTGTCCTGTCCACAATTCATATCCTTCTTTAAGTTCTGGCAAGAGCCACTGGTCCACCCGAACACATTGTTCCCAGTTGACAGGATGAGCACAATTCACAACTACCACAGTAAAGAATGCTCGTAAGTGGATCCAGAGACTGAGCATTATCTATCGTCAACAGCACGAACTTCTGAGTTGTGAACATTGAACTCACCACCAGGATAACGCTTCTTCAGTTTGTTGACGTTGGTTTCAATTACCTCATCGAAGGATATATCAAGTGCCATTGTAGCTTGAGCAACGTACCACATAACATCACCCAACTCAATGATAAGATGCTCACGATTATCTTCGTTCCACGGTTTTCCTTGGAAGACCATCTTCTTAATGATCTCAAGGAACTCACCACCCTCAGCATTAATTCCAACCCCAGCAGTAAGAAGTCTCTCAATATTGGCACCTTGTCGATCAAGATCACCAATACGATCAGCAAAGTCAACAAAGTTTGTAGAAGCGTCTGAAGTAACTGCTGAAACAAATTCTTCATAGCGTTCAAATTTAATAGTCATACGTTCCACTCGGCAAATTTAGATAGTCTAGATTGTGTGTCAGCAAATTGCTGGAAGTCCTCACCAGGAGCTTCTTCATTGATACCAATAGCTGAGGCATCATCAGCAACATCATACAGCCTCATCTTCGATCTGTCAATTCCCACCATGAATTTTCGTGAGGTAACGATGTCTGAGTATCTGTTTTTAAGTTGTTTGACCATGATGCGACCTTGTTGTTCCAACTCCTCAGTAGAGATAAGGGCAAACATAAAATCAGCAGTGGCAGGAAGACCAAAAGACTCAGAAGTATCGGTAAGATCTGGATCGCTATTGCCAAAACCAGAACGAGTGGTCTGAGTAGCACTAACAATAGGGACGTTATGTTCCACAGCAAGACCCCGAAGCTCCTCAGCAATCGCCTTAACATAGGTATACGAGTTAACAACGGCACCTTTGTACCTCACGCTTGCACATATATTTAAATAATCAATGAATATAAGATCTGGTTTAAAATCTTTTTTTAATCTGAGATCGCTTAGAAGTCCTTTAAAATGTCCCACATGTGCAGAAGCTGTTGGATACTCCTTGATAATAAGTTTGCCCTGAGTTTTCCTAGCGATCTCATTAACCTTACTGGTAAAAAGAACCTCAGGTAATTCTGTAATATCTTTTACAGCAACGTTTAAAAGATTTGCGTCAATTCGTTCAGCAATCTTTTCCTCTGCCATCTCACATGTAATGTAGAGAACGTTGTACCCCTGTGAGAGAGCGGCACCAGCTGCATGGCACATGAATAGAGACTTCCCGACACCTGTACCAGCAAGAGCGACATTGAGAGTCTTGTTAGAGATACCACCTTTCGTGATAAAGTTAAACTTTTCAAGATCAAAGGGAACCTTCTCTTCTTTGCGATGGTAGAATTCATATCTGTCTGTTGCTTGTTCAATATAATCATGTCCTATGTGTTCGTCGAACGATACCGCCAAGGCTTCTTGGAGTATGGAGGGTATCGCATCTCTCGAAAGTTTTTTATCGCCTCCATCTGCGATCTTGATCGAGGACATAAGGGCGAGATAGATTGCTCTGTCTTGACACCATTTTTCTGTTGCATCGAGGAGCCACTCTTGGTCAACCCATTCGTCTGATAAGGAGGATACTGTCTGTACCGAACTTTGAAACGATTCGTCAGTAAGGTCATTACGATTTTGTAAGTTAATCGTAAGAATTTCTTTAGTAGGAACTTTGTCGTACTTAGAAGAAAACTCGGCAATCTCCTCAAAGATAATCTTCTCATGATAATTCTCGTAGTATTCTGCTTTGAGAAATGGGACTACCTTTCGATAATACTCCTCGTTATGTAGGAGGTTTCTGAGGATAGTTTCTTCAATCCGTTCAATCATTAAAATTTAACCTAGCAAAGGATTTTTCACTTAACCTTGTTTGAATTAGTTTACCATAGTCTTCATGCAATTCGCAACCCAAATAATGTCTTTGTAATGATTTGGCAACCAAGGCAGTAGTACCAGATCCCATAAATGGATCTAATACAAGATCACCTTCTTCACTACCAGCTTTGATACATGGTTCAATTAACTCTGGTGGATACACAGCAAAGTGTGCTCCCTTGTATGGTTTAGTTTTAATTTCCCATACAGTTTTCTTACGCTTCAACCCCTTACCATCCACAGTTGATTCTTTGATAGCATTAACATCAAAATAATAATTTTGACTTTTACTAAACAAGAAAATATACTCGTGAGATTTAGTGCATCTATCTCTCACACTCTCTGGCATTGGATTAGGTTTATTCCAAATAATATCTTGTCTTAGATACCATCCGTCTGCTCTCATAGCAAAAGCAAACATCCAAGGAATACCAATAAGATCTTTTTCTTTAAGACCTTCTAGTTTGTTACCTCGTCTGGCACATGTGCTAGGTAAATCTTGGTTAGTTTTAGATACTGATTGTTTATGAATAGCTTGACCTTTACCTGGTCTATAGTTGTAATAACTATCACCAAGATTAACCCAGCATGTTCCATCATCAGTAAGACAATTTCTTACCTCACGAAAAACCTTTACAAGATTGTCAACATATTCTTCTGGTGTTTGTTCCAGACCAATCTGATCTTCTTCACCACCATAGTTACGTAGACCATAGTAAGGTGGTGAGGTAACACACATCCTAGCTTTAGTATCAAACTCTTTAAGAGTTTCACGACAGTCACCGTAGAGAATAGTATCCTTCAATTGATGCTCTCCTTAACAAATAGTTCTTCCATTTTACCATGATTCATACGGAATGCAGTACCACGATTACGAAGAGATTTGCCAATCATCTTCTGTGTACGCATACGAATATCAATAGCAATCATATTATTCTCGATTGCAGTGCGAAACAAGTTCTTGTCAGTACCAATGAAACGGTATGCTTCATTGTAATGGAAGTATTCTACACCGTCACGTTTCTCAACGTCAGCAAATACTTTCACACATGCAGGAAACTTCTTAGCAAACTGATTAATCAATGTGTCCCAATCCCACATAACAATAATAACATTGCCATGACAGATAGCACAGTAGTCATCAGTGGTCACGATCTGAAGACCACGCTTATTAACAGTTTTAGTTACAGTAGATTGTCCACTCAACTCACCAATCTTTGTGGTGTGAGGGAAACCATATGTTTCAATATAATCTCTCTGGGGTACAACCCAATCACCCTCTTTAGCGAACAGTGTTTGCTTACCACCAGCACCTTTACGTGCTGTCTTTAACTCATTGCCATCAATATCTGGTCCTGCAATGTTATTCTCTTCCAGTCCCAATTCTTGCTCGAAGGTGTGACCCACACCAGTGTTACCTGTACGGTGGGTTTTAATGTAACCACGTTCTTTGATCGCATTAAATTTTTGCTTGAACGTTATGAGATCCATGGGTAATCCTCGATGGTTGATAGACATACTATACAATGAAAAAGGGGGTCTTGCAACCCCCTGTAGACAGCTTGTCAATTGCCATAGGTGAATTCTTGTTTAGCTGCTTCTTCTAGTTTTGCCATCACTTCTTCAGTGAAATACTTCTCAGGACTTGAGAGAATAGATTTAGGATAAACAGAAGATTCACCAACCTTAATACGATTACCAACCCGCTGGAAGACCCCGTATTGTTCACCCAACTCCAATAACCCGTAATATTTGTCCAGTCCACGGTCGTCAAAAAATAGACGTGTCTCAATCTTACTACCCTCCTTAGTTAAACGTGATTTCTTTGCTTCACACTTGATGATGTTACCTACCAATTCAGTACCATCTTTCTCTTTCTTTTTACCAAGATAGATGATAGTAGATGCAGCATACTTAAGACCTGTACCACCACCCATTTCTTTCATCGGAACATAGGAACCGATAACATCATATGTATGGTTGGTAACAATCATAGGAACTTGTGCTTGACCCAGTTTAAGTGTAAGCACACGAAAGGCACCCTTGATCAACTGACTCTTAGTCATGTCCCTGACCTGCTTATCGTTAGCAACGTCTTCCATCTCCTTGTTAGTTGAAAGCATACCAAGAGAATCTAACACAAACATCATAGGTTCACGTTTGTCTTTAGGTTCTTTCATATACTTGTCAACGATACGACAAGCTTGAGTCCTGAACTCTTCAATAGTTGAGACAGGAAACAAAACCATGCGTTGAGAATCAATACCACGCGACTCAATCATGTCACGGGAAATGGCGGATTCAGTTTCAAAATAAATGACGCCACCTGTAGGATTATCGCGGAGGAAATTACGAACGACACTAAGAGCAAAAAAAGTTTTTCCAGTGCTTGATTCTCCTGCAAGAGCGGTGACTTTGTTTGAAGGAAGACCTCCATACAACGAACCACTAACCAAGGCGTTAAAGATATAACTGCCAGTATCAACGTAATCAGTAATGTCGCCAGCAGCGACTCCTTCACTAACCAAACCAGCAAATTCATTGCCACTATCTTTAATTACAGAATTTAAGAATCCCATTGTGTTGCTTCGTCCTCGTAAAAGTTTACATAATTATAATTTTTGCTCATTAGTCTAGCAAAACCAAGAGCAGTTTTGTAGTCCTCAAAGCACTTAATGTCCTCGGGTCCTACTTGACCGACAAGATGGTTAGTCCATGTGACTACAAAGACTTTCTTATTCATTCAAAGAAACTCCCAATGCTGATAGTCTTTTGATGCTGCCATCCAATGCATTGTAGCACATTCTTCAGAGGTTCCAAGAAACTCTTTTCAAATTGTGTTTGATAATCCACATACTTCTCAATACCAAACTCTTTTGGTAATTCACCAAAGAAGCTAATTACATTCTCATGTAATGGGTTTGGTGTTTTGAGATACATGAACTTAACCTTCTCACCTTCCTGTATCAAGGCATGTTTATTTTCTACCTTATGCTTTTTCACATAATGATTATACAGGAGAGCACCCCTCACATGGATTGGGGTTCCTTTGGAATAGATCTCCGTAGGGTGACGGTACTTGGCAAGGTTGTTAACTCCTCTGGGAAAGGCAACTTCTTCGTAGGGACGTTCCCTCGTTTCTGTTCGCACAACATTGATGAAAGTGATAAGTTCATCATTTGTGTTGCCGATAATAATCTTAAACGCTGCATATAACTTGTCTCTAAAATACGCTGGTGTCGATGACCTAGCGGTTTCAAGACCCATGATTTTCATCTTGGGTTCTTTATATCTAACACCCTCACTGTCCCATACGTTAAGAATGTAACGCTTCTTTGCAGTCCAGATACCACGATCAGCGATGTTCTCACGCTTCATACTCATCTTTTGTTCATACGCCGATACATACGACGCAAGTTCTTGATATGAACGTTCGATAAAAGGTTCCAGTTTCTCTTCACAGATCTTGTCAAGTAAACCAACAACTGCTGCTTTATCACCAGACTTATGACCAAGAAATTTATTAACAAGAGGTCCGAGATTAAGATAGATTGAGTCAGTGTCGGATGCAATGACATAATCCTCCTTTTCAGTGGAGAGCAGTTTATTTAGGTATTCATTCATGCGGTTTTCAATCCAACGAATTGATACCTGACCTGAAAGAGTAATAGCTTCTGCATTAGCAAGACGATAATACCTGAAGTGTTCGTTGCCGATAGCACCATAAGCAGAGTTCAAAGAGATCTTCTTTGCCATCTGAATATTATTACAACGGGCGATCTCTTTCATGAGTTCAACAGTAGGAGTCTTCTCGTACTGTTGCTTTGCTTTGATCATCCGCTTCTTGAAGATGACACGAGAGTCATACATCTTCTTCATCATCTGAGGAAGAAACCCATGCTTCTCTTTTGTGTACTGTGCGCCATTAGCACACACAGCATACTCGCCGTCAATGTTTATCTCCTTACGAAGTATTCTATCAACCGTAGCTTCTGGATGTCGTTTGTCCTTGAGAGTTTCGGGAGAAATGTTGTACTGCATAATGAGGTGAGGATACAAAGAGTTGAGATCAAAAGACACAACCCAATCATAGAATCCAGGCTTCGGTTCTTTGACATATGCCCCCGCATACTTTTCAGATTTATCGTTTTGTGTCTTAGGAGGGATAGCAATCTTACGCCTAAGAAGTTCACAGTAAATGTAGTTGTCCCACATACGAACCTGTGAGAATACATCCTCATAGTTTACCTTAGCATCATATGCCATGGTGTATGCAAGTTCAATCAACTTCATCTTGTCATCTAGTTGATCTACCAGACGAACGTCATGGATGTTGTAATCAATAAATTTTTGCCAGTCCTTCTCATAGAACTCTTTGAATGTATCAAACTCAGAGTGATCTAGTTTTTTAGATCCAAGTTCAACAAAAGCAATATGATCTAGACGGTAAGATTCTTGGTTAGTATAAGTAAATTTCTTATACAACTCAAGATAGTCTAGAGTAGAAATTCCAAGAGTATCAACTGCTAATTGTTTTCTACCTTTAATATAAATCTCACGTTGAGAAACAAGTTTCCAAGGAGACAATAGCTTTACAAATTTATCACCAAGAATACGTTCAATACGATTACATATGTAAGGCATATCAAACAACTGCACGTTCCATCCAGTAATTACATCTGGAAAATTTTCCTGCCAGTATTCAAGGAATGCACCCAACATACCTTCTTCTGATCGGAAATGCAAGTAGTCCACCATGGGGTCTTTGTTATTGTATGGACGTGCCCCAAACACAATAATTCGACCAGTGAAACTATCCTTGATGGATATAGCAAGGATTTCTTGATCGGCAGTTTCAATATTAGGAAATCCGTTTTCAGCAGCGGTTTCAATATCGATGGTAAATACACGGATCTTTGTGCTGTCAAACTTAAGTTCCTCTTCAGGATGCTGCTCAGCTATGTATTGATATAAAAATCTAGAGTTACCATATATTTTAAATTCCTCTACCTCCTTATACTGTTTTATAAAATCTCTCGCTTCAGTGATAGAACCAAACTTATGTGGTTCCACACAATCTCCTTCTAGTGTACGCCACTCTGAATAATTTTTACTAGGCAAATACAGCGTAGGGTTGAAAGGAACCCTCACGCTGTAACGATTGCCATTCTCATAACCACGCACAAGCAGACGATTACCTGCTTGCTCAACACTAGTGTAAAAATTCATTCAAGACATTCAATATAACGAGCAAGGAGTACCTTGCTTGGGTTGGTCACTACAGTAATGTCAGAAGATCTAACATTAAACTCAGTCTCCGATGAGTGAGTTGCCCAAGGAGTTAGTTGACCTTCACAGTCTACCAGATAAGGTTTGATTAACCACACATCAGGGTCACCTGATAAAGTGTCCCCCTCAGTAGGTTCTACCTGAGCGATGATCCACTCATTCGCTAGCTTCAGCAGGTTCGCTTTCAGTTCCATCAGTTACCTCAAAGAAAATATCTTTTTGTTCAAGTCCGACCTCCTTGAGTTTTTCAGTGTAGTTATCAAGAATATTATTATCTGGATATACAACACTAATAATGTGTTCCCCACTAATTCTATGTTCTTCTACAGGAGAAAAAGGACACCAACGAGTATAGTTGATAGGGATAGTTCCATTTGTATTAACATCTCCAAGTGACAAAACATATGGATATAGCATACGATATCCAACTACTTTTTTATCTTCGTCACGAACATCTCCAAAGAGGCAAAGAACACTCTGACTCGTGGTTAAATTAACAATCCTAATATTGTGATTAGTTCTTAGTGGTTGCTGTTCAGTTTGTTCTGTTGATTCAATTTGCTCAGTCATAATACCTCTGGATTAATAGTTTCACCTTCTTTCTTTTCTTTAATTTTATTTTCATATGCGTTTTGCAATCCTGGTTCAGGAGTGCTAATTGTCATCACACTATCATATGGAATTTTAAATTGCCAATCTGGAGTGTAAGGATTCCATTTACTAAACCTGACTTGGTATTCCATACCATGCTGTTCAGTAAGATATTGGGGAGTGCCATCATCAAGGTTTAAGATGTAAGGTTCTTCCATCAAAAGACAAACACCTTTACGGTCTTCACCTTCTTCATCAAAGATTTCTTTTAACTCAGTAATGATTCGATCTCCCGTTTTCAATGTAACGATAGATACTGCCATAGCTATAAGCGTTTAATTTTATTATACCACCAAAAAAAGGAGGAGTCAACCTGTTTGTTGGCAGGTGCTCCTCGCGGCGACGATATGATTTATTTAGAAGTGTTTTTTACGCTGTTGTTTTTCTGGTAGTTCTTTTTTCAATGTGATTATTAATAGACCATTATTGAATTCTACGGTCTCGACTTCTACATCGTCTGACATCTGCCAGTTACGTGCAAATGTTCTATATGAAATTCCTTTATGTGCGTAATTTTTTTCTTTATCTGCTGGTGCTTTTTTAGCGGATACTGTTAAGACGTTTCGTTCCGTCTCCACATTTAGATCCTCTTCTGAAAATCCAGCAAGAGCGACCTCCAATATTGTTCTACCACCAGGTCCATTAATGACATTGTAAGGAGGGTAGCTTGTTCCTGCTCCAGCAAGAGATTCAAGTCTGTGGAATGTTTCATCGAACCCGAGTGAAAATGGGGAAAGTTGTTGCCATGCATAATTGTTAACCATTGTCCTTAAATAAGCGACGTTTATATGTGACCCGTTAGGCATCACACTCCTATTTAACGATAACAGTTTAAACGTTAATAACGGTTTTCCTTATTAAAAATTGCGGTTTACTCTACCTCTTGTTTCTTACGACCGATATTATATTTGGACTCAAGCGTCCATTCACCTTTCTCCTTAAAGGAGAGAACTTTAATTTGATTGAGTGGTGCTAGGTCAGCAATTTTTTCCTGACTCTCTGTATTAATATTAACCAGTCCCCAGTCAACTAAAAGTTGAACGATACGGTTACGACGTTGTGCATCATTCAAAGAAAAATTTGTATTCTTGCCATCAAGGGCAAACAACTCTTTGAAGTGTACAATAAAATATCTTCCTTGCTTATGGAGAATGTGGCAGGATTGATAAATCTTTTTTTCTTTACGTGATGCAACACCAATCCTTGTTAATGTTTCTCTCACTTTTAAAAAATCATCTGGTTCATTTAGGACGACTTCAACCATATCGGTTTGTCTCCATTGAATCTCAATTTCACCGCTCATGTTTACCACCTTTACTCAATGCTTTTGTAATATGATTTAATTGATCCTTGGTGAGAATTCTAAGAGCTTGTAGAGCTTTATCGTCATTATAACCATAATACTCTTTTACTAACTCAAGATAGTCAATAGAATCTTTTCGTGCCCAAGGAGAAAAACGTTTCCTAGGTTTCACACTATTTAGTAAAAAATCATACTGTAACTTCTTTGGTAGATGAGGATTCTTATTCAGTTCATTGACATAAAGAATAGTATCAGTAAAAGAAGACAGACATCTGTTAACAATATATGGGGGATACTTTCTCTCAGCATCTATATCGTCATCAAGAATATTCTTTTTGGATTGGTTGATTGAGTAGAGATAGTCTTTCAGTTGGTACATTGTCGTTCCAGTGTCTTACGTTTCCAGCGATGATAAAACAGTTAGTAATTAATAACTGAGTAAAAATGATAGTTCTAATGGTGCATATGATATTATCATATCTCTTAGTTTTATTATCATTGAATGATCCTAAGGAGTATTTCCAGATCTTCCAAAGTTCTTTCATAGATCATTTAAATGTTGCAGTGACGCCCACTACAGTACAACCAGGATTACGAGCAAGAGCGACCTTGCGAGCATCTTGATAATCAACAGCGATCACCTCTTCCTTGAAGACGGTGCCTGCTTTGTATAGGGTGACTTCACACTTCATAATTAAAAAGGACTAGTTCCTTACGAGCTGCTTGATCTGTATTATAACTCCCCACGCTCCTCATGGTGTAAGTGTGTGCAAATTCAGCAGCTGTCCACTCATCGAAACGATCTCTGATAAGTTGTGATGAATTATAAGACACAAGTTGTGGACCAATAAATCGATCACACTTGACAGCAAAATGATCATGGTTAAAACCACTATGCATATTACCTTTCTTACCATAGAGATTAGAACCAATCTCATAAGGAGGATCTAGATAAGTGAAAGCATTCTTATCATCAGTAAGAAGTTGTTCGTAACTGAGGTTAGTGATCTCCCACTTAGAAATCATTCCTGAATATTCAGGGAGTTTATCAATGCCTCGCATCGAGAAATTGCTATCTGACGCTTGCTTGCTGAAGGAACTGGATTCAGTGAGACCAGAGAAAGAGCACTTATTAACAATATAAAAACACACAGCAGCAGATAGGTTGGATGTTGAATCATCGTTTAGTTTCTCCTTAGCTTCTAGAAATAATAGTTTTGCTGATACTGGTTCTGGGTGACGATTCTTGAGTTGGACTAACTGGTCACGAAGTTCTTGTCCTTGATCTTGAAGCACTCGCCAAAAGTTATAGAGTGGTCCATACAAATCGTTTACCCAGATGTTTAGGTGTGGATACCTTTTGCCAATTTCTAATGCTACAGATCCACCACCAACAAATGGTTCACGATACTCAGTGTAATCTTTCAGGTTAGGAATGTACTGAAAGAGTTTACTCAGGGCACGACTCTTCCCGCCTGGATACCTGAGGGGTGTCTTCAATGACTTCAATGTCTGGGGCATGGTATTTAAGGTATTCGCGAAAGATCATTTTCATTTCACGCTCTGTCATTCCACAATGAGCAGCAGCGTGGGGTAGGTTCATTGTAGCATGAAACAATGCTTCATTTGCTTCCTGAACATTTTCTGGTGTTGTTTTGACTTTGGATGTATGCCCAGTGTCTTGCTGATTCGTTTTCAAGTCTTTCAATCATTTCCTCCATCATTAATTGTTTAGGTTCTTTTTCAATAAATTTGAGTAGTGTCATTTGAATTCACAACCCATCATGATCTCTGTTAAACATGCTAACAGGTTGATCTCTTGATCAGGAACAATAGGAATACTGTTCATGTATTTGGCGATGATAAGAACTGCTTCAGGAATAGAAGCAGGTTTCAATACAACATACAAGCTATCGTAAACTTTACGCATCACCATTGTAGGATCGTTGTCCATATTCTGAACAACCCAATTCTTAACATCAGTAAACTTTTTCTTCTTCAAGGACGAAAGTAAAGTGTCAAGATTGACATCAGCAACATCCACAAGAATAGCAGACGTAATAGCACCAGTAGCGGCATAGCGTTGGCACTCATTAATAAGACGCCTCCAGTCAGGATAATAACGCTTAGTAATTTTAGCGAGAACTTTGTCTTCATACTCTACATTCTCGTTAGTAAGAATAGTTTTCAAACGGGTAAAGAACTGACCCTGCAAAGCTACTGCTTGTTCAGGTTTGATTCTAAAATCAACAACAGTGCATCGAGAATGCAACGGTTCAATAATCTTGTTAATGAAGTTGCATGTGAAGATGAAACGACAGTTTCCATGAAACTCCTCTACAGCGGTCCTCAAGGACAACTGAACATCGTTAGTTGTGTTGTCTGCCTCATCGATGATAACGACCTTATGAGACGCTCCAGAGGTCAGAGAGACAGTAGTAGCAAACTGACGGACTCTGTTCCTCACAGTGTCTAGGAAGCGTCCCTCATCAGATCCATTGATCACGATGTAAGAAGCACCAATCTCTTCACACAGCGCCTTAGCAATGGTTGTCTTGCCGACGCCAGCAGTGCCATTCAACAGCAGGTTAGGAAGCTCTCCTTGATTGACGAAACCCTGAAACACTTCTTTGGTGTTAGCAGGAAGGATACAATCTTCAACAATGTTTGGGCGGTATTTCTCCACCCACAAAAACTCTTTGCTCATAATAAATTATTCAAAAATAGGAAGGATGCGTTGTCTCATTTCTTTGAGTTGTTCTAAGTCATTCCCATACTCACCCATGTTCATGTAAACACAATCAATATAGCGTAAATCGTTACGCTGTGCATCTAGAGTAAAGGAATCGCAATACTCAAGAATCTCATATGGTACATCAACTTGCCTGTCATAATCAATAGTCACAATCAAATCCAATCAGGTTTACGTTCTGGAGCACGAAGATAGTTGGTAGCTACCCAAGGTTTAGATGCAATATACATTTTGTACTTGCTGTAGATGTCAACAGTATCATACTTGAATTCATCAGGACCTGCAAAGACAAAAGGTGTATGCATAGTATTGTCTGCTGATGGTAAGAGATGTGTTATCTCTAGTAGTGGTTTAGAACAAGAATGAACTTTACCGTATCTGTGTGTGTACTCAGCACATAGAGAAAGACCATGTGTAAGTAACCACCATGCATTTGCTAGAGAATCATTTGCCCAGATAGTGCAAGGATGATTACGGAATGCACCTTTCTCTGTCTTGTATGGTTGACCATCGTTACGATGTATTTTACCGTAGCTATGACCCCACTCTTCAGAGCAAACAATAGAAAGCATTTGACATGTTTCTAATGGCATCTTGACAACGTGTTTGTCAGGCAAGCACTGTGCTGAGATAGTGGGATCAGGGTCTGTTACAAATATGTTCATAGCAAATGTGATATAGAAATCACTAGGAGGAATGTAATCATAATAACTACATCCCAAGATTTTGTCCTTACGAAGTAAGGAATTGAAATACTATCACCCACTAGTTGTAATGCAACACCAAATGTTGTATTGATATGAAGGATAGTAAAGTAAGCAATAATCACAAGACCACTGCCCAACACTCTCATTGGAACAGTAACGTTCAATTGGGTTCAAGAGCAATGTAGTATGTAAGGTCAACATCATTATTAATCCACTCGGAAATTAGATGCTGAGATACCTTAACAGTATAGTCACCTGGTAGAACACGAATGTTTTCAATCTTGAGATCAAGACTAAAGGTGCCAGTAGCACAACCTGCCACAGTGATATCGTAAGTATTACTGGTATCATTTTCTTTGTCCCTGAGGATAAGTTTGATTTCTTCAGACTCCTTCTCAGAATAGAAAGTAAGATCTGGCAAACTGTAAACAGCAGATGCTTTTTGCAAAGCTACAAGATCATCAGAAGAAAGATTAAACTCTACATCAGAACCAGGAAACTTTACATTTTTTTCTGGAGCAGACTTGAGCGTAATTTCAGGATCCGAAAAATAATACTTAGCAGACTGACGACCGCCACGGATAGAAACAAAATCGCTAGATGTGAATTCCAGTTGAGGATCGTTAAACAGAGAAATACCGCTAAGGAACTGACTGAGATCATAAATTGCGAAGTCACTAGGAAATACTTCTTCGCCAGTGAATTTTGCCAGAATGTTTTCTGCATTGCTAATGGTTCGTACTGTGCTCCCTTGACGAAATACGATTGACGAATTGATCGTAGAAAAATTCTTAAGGACATCTAGAGTTTTTCTGGAAAGGATAACTTTGCTCATTGAGGATAGGATTCAGTAATGTTTGATTTGTCAGAGAAGTGAAGAAGGAGTAGACCGTAGTGTAAGATCTTAATGATATCACGACGGGCAGTGCCTTTCTTGTCATAGCGTGAAGCGTACTTGAGGATGTTGCAACGGCAGAATGCCTCAGCGTCTCCACATGCTTCAATCAAGTCTAACGTTTGAATGGCATCGTTGCCAGCAGAATAGTGTTGTCCATAGGTTCCTGTAATGTAATCACGTAGCTCTGCTAACAGAGCTTCTTCATTATATTTTAAACTCATCGTTCCCAAATATATTCAATATTATCATGGTAGCATTTAAATACGCTGCCGTCAATCCCCTGCATATAGAGTTCTATACCTTTGCCACCTACAATTTTAGCGGTACGGCACTGGGTGCCTCGCAAAATTACGAGACGACCCATGTAACCATGGAATTTATCAGAAAGAGACATCGCCATCTTGTTCCTCCTCTTCAGTTTGAATGTCAGCATCAATCTTATCATACAATTCGATGAATGACTGTTTAGTCTCATCATCAAAACGGTTCACGCAAACTTTGATAGCTTTCATACGGTTCTGCCAGATAGCAAATGCACGAATGATGTGAACGAGTCTACGAGTAGAGATTACCTCATCAATACCACCGTCTTTGAAAGTCTTACGGATAATGTCTGCCCAGTTGGCAAGGTTAGTACAGAACTCTTCATCAAGAACACCTAGGTTACCTGCTGCTTTCTGAAGAATTTTAGTTTCAGTAACAGGAGAAGGATACTCTTGCTCAAAAGTCAAAGCAAATCTCTCAAGGAATGCTTCATTCAATACGTTAGTACCGATGAACCTACCGTCTTCAGATCCCTTACCCTTAGTATTAGCAGTAGCAATGATGTTAAATCCTGATGTTGGTTTTACATAACGACCAGTCTTCTTAAGGAATACACCTTTGCCTTCTAGAACAGATTGCAAGCAGAGGATTTTGTTAGACGCAAGGTCAACTTCATCTAGAAGCAACACAGCTCCACGTTCCAAAGCTTCGATGACAGGACCATTATGCCAAGCAGTTTCGCCGTTAACAAGACGGAACCCACCAATAAGATCGTCCTCGTCAGTTTCAATGGTAATGTTTACCCGAATCAGTTCCCTATTTAGAGCAGCACATGCTTGCTCAACAGAGAAAGTCTTACCGTTTCCTGACAATCCAGTAATGAATGTAGGGTAGAACAATTTAGATTGGATAATTTTCTTTACATCAGTAAAGTTACCAAAAGGAATAAAATTAGGATCCTTATCAGGAATAAGGTTTTGCTCTAGAGCAGGAATAGCTGCAGGTGCTTGATAAGTTTGCTCAAGTTTTTCTTGAACCGTCAGGTTCCACTTACCAATACCTTGCTTATAAGTTTTGAGTCTCTTTTTAACAGTAGCGAGAGAGCAGTTGAAATGCTCAGATGCTTCAAACAATTGCTTGGTGTTTACCTCAGTACCAACTTTATCAGAAAGGTAAGTAACGAGGTCTTCAGTTGAAACTGGAACAGGAGCGAAAGGCATGATGTGTTTTGTTGTCTATGAATATAGTATAGGGTATGGAGGGGTCACTGACGACCCCATGTGTACCAGTTTGTCAACTGACATACTCTACGAAAGAATTGAGTAGTTTTTTGTTGGTGGACTTACTAGCAAGCATCTTTTTAAATGCACGAGAGATCTCATTTTTCTTAGCACCAGACTCAACGTTCAACTCTGTATTTTGATTTAGAGAATTACTACTAATAGCATACAGAGCAGAGAATGCTGCAGGATTAGGAATGATTGCCGATTTTTCTTTCTTCCACTGCTTTTGGATTTCAGTGTATTTTGCAAAATCAGCATAGCGTCCAACGAAACTAGACAACTGACTGCCCTGTAGAATACGGAAACCAATTACATTTACATCAGGGTTACGATCACGAACCTGCTGGATGAAGATGTTAGTGATAGTGTCATATTCAAACTCAGGATAGACACGACCAGTCTGACGATCACGAAGGCAATTGCCCCAGTCAATACGAGAAGGACGGATGATGTTCTCATCTTTATGTTCAAGATACTGCTCTCTACCATAAGCAGATTGACATCCTTCACCGTCAGTCAAGATACAAACATTAACTTTCTGAAGATCATTTTGTTTTTTGAATTCAGGAATAATGTAGTTAAGCAAAACAATAGCTTCGTTCAAAGGAGTTCCTGAAAGAGTAACACCAATTGTATTTTGGTAACCATTATAATTTGCATAATAGTTTGCTTCTCTATACAAGTTCTTACACATACGCTCATAGTTGCGAGAGTTAGAACGAGAAGAAATAAAGTTCATCAAATGAAAACATTGAGGATCAATAAAAAACTCATTCTTTTTCAATCCTTCCCAACTACGATAGTAAGAATCATAACTAACATGCTCTGGAGTTTCGCCTGCTATATTTGCTATGGCACGTTTTGCTGCAATCCACTCATTAGTAAATGCATAGACTTCAAATGGAATCTGTACTTTCTTACAGAATGCAGTGAGGTTAAGAAGTTGTTTGACAGTTGGCAATAGCTCATGCTGCATAGAACCAGACCAGTCAAGAATGAAGATCAGTCCATGGTTCTTACCATCAGGAACAACAGTTACTTTTTTGAAAATGTCTTCGTTATAAAGATAAGTATGTAACTTTGAAGTATCAAGCACACCAGTCTTAGATTGACCAGCACGAGCATAAGCGTCAGCAGACTTACGACATTCAAATTCCTTAACAAGATAGTTTACCTCTTTCTGTGACTGCTTGCGAAAATCTTGATACTGACTATCAACCTGAGAGTAAACATCATCGATATCAGATGCTTGACTATCAATCCAATCATGAAGGACAGTCCAATCTACAAGGTGGTTTTCTAGATCAACGTTTTTAGGGATCTCAATATATGTAGTGCTACGACCATAATTACGAGAGGAAAGATTTTCTGCTTTCTCATTGAAAGAACGTTGAGTTGAAGAAGTATCTCCTCCTCCAGAACCATCATCCTCTTCATCTTCATCCTCTTCATCTTCAAAAGAATCTGCATTAGATGTAGATCCTGCACCACCAAAGTTAGGTTGGATATCAGGTTGATCTTTATCTGAAGATTCTCCAGATGCTTCCTCAGCAGATTCTACTCCTTCTGCATTTTCATCTTCTTCAGTTTCTTCCTCATCAGATTGTTCAGGAGAATCTTGAGGAATATTAGCAACCGTTTCTTCAAACTGCTTACTGAACTCATGTACGTCAACCGCAATCTGTAGAACTTCTTCAAAAGTTTCTGCGAGATCAGTACGAGCAACAAATAATTTTTCTTCAGTAGAGAAAGGAATAAGTGCATTAGCACCAATCTTAAAGTGTAGATTGATACGGTCAATCAAACTGAGTTTAGTAAGATCTTCTCCCTGAATATTAAAGAAGTCACGATCGTTTAATTCTTTGTAACCACCAGCAAAAGACTTACGAAGACCTGGATACTTACGCTTCATTAGTTTCTCGATACGAGCGTCTTCAATTACATTGACAAAATCCATAGGACAGTCAGCAATGTCTCTCCAGTCTTTGTTAGGAGTGAATAGTGCATGACCCACTTCGTGACCGACAAGCATATCATATACAATGTCTGATGCTTTGTCCCAGTTAGGGAGAGTCAAAATACGACGGTCAACGTCGAAGGAAGCTGTGTAGCACTGCTTATGCTCTACAACAAGATTCTCTGTAGCGAGAAGACGGGCAAGGTTACCTTTGATTTCTTTGTTGTTTGACATGTGTCTCTGTTGCTGATGTATACATCATAACAAATAAACAACCTAGCCAACCAGTCCGTGTGTCACTTCGTTAACTGTCACGTTGAGGGTAGAGTAGTTCTTTACCTTCTCCACAGAGATAGTACGGTCGAACTTATCGTCCATACCCTGCTTGTGACTGATTACAAACACCTTGGTGCTGTCATCAAAATTTCTTAGGATCCATCCTAGATCAGACGTACCCGATGTGTCAAGTGATCCATCAAAGATCTCATCTAAAATAAGGAGGTTAGTATCCACGCTATTCTTAAGCTTAGCAATACTACGCCAAGTGAGCAGAAGAGCGATATCAATACGAGCTTTTTCGCCTTCACTGAAACTATCGTAAGAGAACACATCACGGTATCTAGATTTGATTTGCTCCTCAAAGTTCTCGTCTAGGGTAAAATTGACATAAAACTCCATACGTTGTAAGAAATCGTTAATCAACTTATTCATAGTAGGAAGATAGGTTTTGATGATCCTAGTCTTGATACCATTATCTTTAAGGAGTTGACCCGCTGTTGTAAGAACATCACGATCAGATTTCAAACTAGCTTGTTGTTTATTCAAACTCTTTTTGTTTTCAACCAAAAGTTCTAGTTTGTTATACTCCGATTTCTTATCAACATTATCACTGTTTAATTCTACAATTTCTTCTTCAAGTGATTCCACTTGTTTACGAATTGTCATCAGTTGAAAATTGGTTTGTGAAATTGTAGTGTTGATATCATTTACTGTAGTAGAAAGTTCAGTAAATTTATTAAACCTAGTTTCTTCTTCTCCTATAGCAGAGAGGATATCATTATATCCTACAAGCATTTCATCAACTTTACCCCGACCTTCGTCCAGTTTTAGATTACGAAAATCTTCACGTAGGTCTTGTGTACACGTAGGACACACATGGTTGTTCTCAAAGAACTCAAGTTCTTTCTTACATGTGTTCAGTTTATGTGTTACCTTGATCAAGTATGTGTTCAACTTTCGCAATTTCCCGTTTGATTGCTGGTACTCATGCATTTCTTCATTAAGATTACAGATTTGTTGTGTCAAAAGAGAAACATCTTCCACACCTTGTAGCTCAGTTTTCTTATATACATCTATCTTTTCTTTCTTGCGATCAATCTCTTCTTGATTTCTCTTTTCTAAAGTAAGCATAGTTTGCTTTTGCAATTCAATCTTATCCTTTAGAAGATCTAGTTGATAATTGATGTCGCGAACTTCATCATTGTTCTCACGCATCTTATCTTTCAAAAGAACATTCATAGTAGAGAATACTTGGATATCCAAGATGTCCTCAATAATATCGCGACGTTGACCACCAGGCAGTTTCATGAATGGGATAAACGTAGAGGATCCCAACACAACAATCTGTGTAAATGATTTGTAGTTCATCTTGAGCACGTTCTGCTCAAAGTTTTTCTGCTGATCGTTTACTGAACTTTCTTGATTCCATAACTGTCCATTACAATAGATCTCAAACTTGTTAGGTTTGATACCACGAATAACTTTGTAGTCTAGCTTACCAATACGAAACTCAATCTCGACTACGCAATTTTTTTCATTAATACTATTAACTAGAGACCCTTTACTAATCTTGCGAAATGGTTTTGCAAACAGCGAAAAAGTAAGAGCATCTAAAATGGTGCTCTTACCTGCTCCGTTGTCTCCAACAATTAAATTTGTTCTACCTTCTTCTAAATTAATTTCACTAAACACATTACCCGTGGATAAAAAGTTCTTCCAACGGATTTTTTCAAAAATAATCATTCTGCAGAATCTTCAGGTGGTATCAAAAAATCGTCAGGCGTGATAATGGAAAACTTTTGACCACGGTCTTGACATGCTGCTATTATAACATGATCTTCCATTTCCACAACCTGCATTGGAGGATATTCAATGTCCTCCTCCATCATCATCAAGTATCTTGATGCATCGTCATTATCAATAAAGATAGGTATAACCCTATCCTTTGCCGTGTCAAACACAGAGTATACACCGTCTGGATGATTTTCTAATGTTAGAACAAACATTATGCAACATTACAGCTTTCAATATATAGTGTTCTCATTAAAGACTTAAGTTCACTTTTGTCTACGGCAATCTCTACTTCATCAATGTACTCATTAAGAAGAGTCATTGTGTCTTTAGTTTCAAGATCTGCATCCTCTATGTTATCTGCATCAACTAAGGTCTCAACAATTTTTACATCATGAGCACCTACGTTGTAAAGACGATCAACCAATGTTTCAAACATTTGGTAGTCACGTTTTTCTTCAACGATGAGTTTGATGAACTTGTCTTTATAATCAGATACATCTGATTTGTTGTAGTCGGTAGCTGCGTCATCGTAGAAGATCTTCTCAAAGATTTCATACGGATTTCTGATAAACTTAAGTCTATCACTTTCAGTATCGTAGATATGGAAACCGCGAGAGTCTTTATAATCATTCCAGAACATCTGATAGGGGTTGCCAAGATACTGGACATTACCATGCTTTGACTTATGATGAAAATGTCCTGACCATACTCGTTTAAAGTTTTTAAAATCAGAAACTCTAAATCCACCATCAAATTTCATGCCAGGTGTAACTTCAAATCCATCACACTCTAGATGACCACACATGATATCAGCGTCAGAGTTTGTCATAACATCTACGCTACTAGCTTTGTTTTCTGAATTGATCCACGGCATCATCAGAAACTTTTTACTACCAAGTTTAATATGCTTTGGTTCAGCATAGATATTGATATTGCTATACTTCTCTAAAAGAAGTTCGGGTGAATTAATTTTGTTTGTATTTTTATAATACGTACAATGGTTACCCAAAATCATATGAACTTTATAATCTACCAGTCGTTTGAAATAATTAGTATCAACACGATTAAAAGTATTATAGTCCATTGACTTTCGGTTATCAAAAGTGTCACCTAGATCAATGATAGTATCGATACCTTCTTTTTCAAGAGTTGGAAAGAATACATTGTCATAGAATTTCTGGAAGTAATTCCAAAAGGGTAAAGAACCCTTTCGTCCATCAAGATGTTGATCCGTTATTAGTGCTATCTTCATCTTTAATAAATTCTCCTTTTTCGTAATCAAATCTAGGATGTGGGGCAGACGGCACCCAAGGGTTTTTTGATGTGTTGTGTATAACAATAAACTTATCAGCAGCAAATGTACCTGCAATACTGACTCGAATTTCATCATCATCTTTCCAATTAAATGAACCATCTTTTTTAGTATGGTTCATTGCTTCTTGGATCTGGTCAATAACTTCTTGTGTTAGTTTCATTGCAAATACTCCACTATCTTTAGTATACCATATGCTGTAAATACTTGAGGAATTATAAAAGCAACCATTGCTACAATCCAAAAGACATAGTAATAATTTTCTTTATTCTGTGTTCTCATTGAGGGGAATGATCTTTAAACTTATCATGGTTGCCATCACCTGGCATTTTACCAAAAGCAATATATTCAACAGCTTGTAGAGAACCTTCCAGTCTAGTCAAGTCTCTCTCAATTTTAATGTATTCATCATACGCTTCTTGTAGTAATTCTTTTTTCTCAGTTAACTGAGCAGTTCTCTTTGTGAAACGCTCAATTAATTGTTCATTGTTTTCTACAGGTTTAATTTTCATTGTATCTAATTGTTAGTGATTGCAAAAATTCTCCCGTTGGTTTAGAAACTTTCCAAGTTGAATCTTTCGATGCAAAGGATAGTTTACAACGTATCTTGTTTGATGAGAGACGAATCATTCTCACCATAGCTAGATTACGTTCCAATTCATTGAGCATCTTCTTGTGTTTTATTGTATACTATAATTCGATTGCCATCATGTGTAAACATGAGTTCATCATCATGACCCCAACAAAGTTCTTCGTAAAGATCATTAAGTTTTTCCATGTCATCATATAAGGTGTTGGGGTTTGGCATTATCGATTCATTTTAGTTTCAATGTTTTCTTTGATGCTACCCATGTCAGAATAAGAAGCATTCATACCAGACATACTACCATCATATGTGTCTGTGTGCATGACTTCATCATATCCTGACCGTTCTAGGATCTTACCTTTGATCTCTAGCTGCTTCTTTTCTTTTTGGATCCTACGCAAGAATGCATAGTAAATGATCTGAGTAAAATAAGCGAATGGGTTCTTAGATTTTTCAGGGTCAAAGTTGTCAATATACTGGAGGCAATTTTCAATGCCGTCACAGATCATGTCCTCACGGAACATGTAGTTAACAAAGTTAGGTTTATAAGATAGGTGTGTTGCGATCTTTAAAAAGCAAGAACCAATATAATTGGTAACTCGTGGGCGAGGTTTGCCTGTTTCTTTAGCAGCATGAACGTTTTGCCGAAAGTCAGTGATCGCAGCAAGGAACTCTTTATTATTGACGTAGTATTCTGTCTTTTTTCGGGTCATTACTGCATATGCCATGGTTTGTTACCATTATCATGTACTAAGGATAGCACAATGAATTGGATTTGTAAAGGGGGCTTGACAGAACCTCATAAACTGAGTACAATTAACCTTGTAGAGGTTCAGGTCAAGGTATTAGCTTTTATTAAAGATATCTTCTAAGGACTTTTTCATTTCTTTTACTGATCCTAGATATCCAGAATCACGAGTTAATTTCCCTGCTCTTCCAGTTAGACTCTTTCCATTTTCTAACCTCTCTAAAGTTTTTTCGTAGAAGTCTTGAATCATGGGATCAATTTCAGTCATAGTCATGATATGATCACGCTTAATAATAAACATGTTATCAAACGAGGCGCTGATCCATTCACTAAAAGAAAAACCAGATACTTCTAATTGACCTTTCTTTTGTTTTGCAGCTAGAACTTGGAGAGGGTTTTCTAATAATACTTTGTCTTCATCTTCTAAGTAGCAGACTTTAGATACTATCTCCTCTCCAGTTGTTAATTTTATTGTTGCATAGAATTCTTCTTCCATATTTAACTTGCTCTAAGGTTTACTTTTATTACCTCATACTTAAAATTTTCATCATTATAAATGTTGACTCTTTCATTCAAGTGCCGAAGCGTATAATTCTGACCGCCAATGTCATCAGCGATATCGTATAAAGTTGCAATATCTTTACCTTCACCTTTCCTAAGTACACGACCAATTGATTGGAGGTTACGAATGCGTGACTTACTTGGGGAAGCAAATATAATATTGTGTAATCGTTTAATATTAATTCCTGTAGAAAAGGTTCCGTAAGAAGCAACAATAACAGCGTTATTTTCCGTCTCGGTAATTTGACGAACAGCTTCTCTATCTTCTACATCAGTACCACCATGAACAAAAAATAATTTTCGTTCTGGGTCTATGGTATTATTTATCAACTCATAAAGTGGTTCCCCATGCTTTTCAATATAGTTAAATAGCACTAGGGTGTTACCCTCAATGTCTTTAACTAGGTTTTTAATAATATTATTTCTTCCTTTATGTTCTACGAGATATTCTATCTCATCATGATATGATTCAAAGTGTTGCGGAGCATGTTTACACAAAAGTATTTTTATTCTAAACTTAGAGAGATAACCAGATTTGATTAAATCATCTGTTTTAGTTACACGTTCACAATCACCAAACAATCCTTCCAACACCCACTTGTGAGTTTTACTCCCGTCTAGGGTTCCAGTAAAACCAAACCTATACTTGGCATTGTGTAGCTTAGTCATGATTCCTGTGAGGGACTTCGACTTAAATAGGTGTGCCTCATCTCCGATAACACAATCAATATCATCAAAGTATCTTTTTGGAAACTTGTAGATGGATTGCCAGGTTGAAATAATGATTGGTTTGTCAGTATTCTTATCTTTGCCTGAATATATCTTATGCACATGATCGTCAGCATTCCACCCGTAATCGTTAAAGTCATTGACCATCTGTTCTACCAAGGACGTAGTAGGGACGATGATCAGCGTCTTCTTGTTGGTAGCAGTATAGTATCGGACGAGGGAATAAATCATAAGAGACTTCCCAGATCCCGTAGGAGAAAGAAGTAACTTTCTATTATTTTTTATAGCTTCGTAGACTGCACGATATTGATAGTCGCGAGGTTGAATATCACCACGGACAATTTTATCCATGAATGTCTTTACACCAGCAGGAGAAACAAAACCGTTTAGGTCTTCAACATCTCCATACCAATCATTCCTTTCATACTCAACTTTATATTGTCTTTCGTATGCCCATGTCTCTAAGTGTTTTCTTAGACCATGATATAATTCACCTGTACCTGGTGAATACAAACGAATAGTTCCGTCCCAGTATTTGTATCTGGGATTCTTTTTTAAGAACTTAGCTTCAGGAACTTCAAAGGTAAAGTAGTCTGACAGTTCTTGATGAACATGTGGTTCCTTTGAATTAATTGTAATGTAAACTTCGTTCTTTTTTTTAATACTGAGAGTTGTCATCATTGTCCGTTAACAAATTTCTCCCACTCAATAGCACTCTTGACCTGAAACCCTCTATTAGAAATTTGACGCATGACTTGATCTAACCAGTACAACATCTGATCTAGATACTTGATTTTTGCCTCAAGGTTAATGATCTCATCATCACTCTCAAGGTATGTTTTCATTTTCTCGGAAGTCTTAATGCTTGATCCAAATGGTTTAGCGGCGTAAACTTTAGCGTCTGCCTCTCCAGAGTAATACTCACGCTTTTCCCTAACCAATTTACGGATCTCAAATTCAAGTGAAGCTTTGATCTGAGAGATGTCAGTGTAATGGTTTAAGTATTTATTATGTTGAAATGGGATGTTAAGAGCTAATTGTCCTAAGTCTGTGGTATACTGTTTACTCTTGAACTGAAAATCAACTGCAGAATCTTCCGCCCAATCTGCTCTTAACTGTTCAAATTTATTACGAAGAGAATCAAAATTCATAAAAGTTTCATTGTTTTATCACGAAGGAAGAACTGCTGGTGCTTGAATGTCACCTCCGCAGTAATATATTCCACATCAGTTATTGTAGCATCAAATTGTAGGTTACTTAAAGATACAGGAAATATATCCCTAAACTCTACAACAAATGCTGGGTTGTATTGTGAAGTAGTGATATGTAATTGTGCGTTAGTATAGATATCTAATTCATTTGTTGTTCGTTGCATCTGATCTGCATTGCCATTATCTCTCATCCATTTATGAATAGAGTTATAATTAACTAGATCTTCGTCAACAATAAAACGCACGACAAAATCCCCGAAGTTAACACCACCGCCAGGTACGATAGGCAAATTCCTAAAAGGACTTGCTACATCAATGGTAGGCATGTTAACATCGGGGACATTTGCTGATTGGCAAAAGAAATCTACTCCATCAAACTTCTCTAGTTTAAGGAGATAACCAATAGGGTTTAAGAAGTTCCTATTTCTAGGTTGTTCTTTATACCATTCAGCAGACATATCAACTTCCCAAGCTATAACTATTTATGGGTTGTTAAATTAACGTTGAAATACTCTTTGAATAGGAACTTGTTTTAATTTATCGATAACATCAGACTCGACTCTACTAACAATTTTATCTAACAAGTCTACATCTATGTGCATGAAAGGTGGGATAATACCAAGCAGACGAAGTAAACCATCCACAAATAATGCAAGAGTTGTGAATCCTAAGATCATACTAATAACAGTAGCGTCCCGATTATGTTTCGCCATTGAATCTTCGTCTATCTTTCTAGCTTCACTAACTGCTTTCTCTACTGCTTGTTCAATCAGTATGTCAATTTCTTCTTTTGTGTAGCTAGTCTGGTTGGTCTTCATTGTTCCAAAAGTCTTCCCAGTCTGTGTCTGAGTTTGTAACATCCTTAATATTTTTATTATCTAAGTAAGCTAATTTAATTCCTCTTGATTCTAAAACAATTTTTTTAGCTTCGGTCATTTGTTTATGATAAAAAACAATTGGTTGTTCATGTAATCCAATATCACCACTCATCTAATTCCTCCTCTTCGTCCCATACTTCATACGGTCCATATTGCATACGTTTTAATTTTTCAGTCTCTGATCTAAATGATTTTGTTTCTGATATCCAAACAACAAATTTCATTACAATAAAAATTGTTGCTAGTGGAGACAAACATAATAATAATATTAATGATTGATTCATTGACTATATTCGTTTATGATATCTAATACCTTATCTAGGGAATTATGAGCACCGTCATACCACTGACCTGTCTGACCTGTTAGACTAGAACTAGTATCTTTATCATACAATTCAGTTTTTAATTTATATACCTTTGCAAGCATGTCTGTTTTACGTAAGCTACCACGAGGCATAATAATTAATCGATACTACTCCTATTTAAGCATAAAAAAAGGGACCCCGTAGGGTCCCTGTGTTGATTTCGTAACCGTATCAGGTGAGGTTCGCAACGCGAACACGTCTGTAATACTGGTTGCGGTTGTGTGTAAGTGCCTCGGCATCAGGTGTGCCGTTGCTCTGTACAACGAATGGGTTAGCAACCATACCGTAGCGTGTCTTGAAGCCAATCTTGGGCTGGAAGGTGCTAGGGTCAATGCTTCTGAGCATTTGTAGGGGAACGTATGGGCAGTAGAACAGTCCACTGTCATAAGGTGAAGAACCCTTATAACCAACTACGTAGTAGTGGGTGTTAGAAACGTTAGCAGAGTAAGGATCAACAAAGACCTTAATGCGTCCGTTCATTGTACCTACAAGTAGGTTACCTGTGTCATCAACTTCACCGATGGAAGGACCACCAGCGCCGCTTAGACCTGAGGAATAGTCGAGTGTGCCAGACATGGCAAGAGCAGAAGCTACATCAGCAGAAGTGATGATGAAGTTGCCCTTTCCTCTACGAGTTTGCTGCGCGATAGCGTTAGCATCTCTTTCAATCTGGAACATAAGTCCCTTGAATTTCTCAACAGACCATCTGCCGTTGCTGTCAACGTCGAGGTCAAATACGCCAGCGTTAGCAACGTTGTTCTGTGCGCCAGACTTAGCGACAGTGTAAACGGTTCTAACAACTTCACGGTTGATTTCAGCAAGGATCTCACTAGACAGTAAGTTAGCAAGTTCCTGCTCAGCATCAAGACCATGAATTGCTTTCAAGTCTTGAGCAAGTTCTAGAGTGTATTCTGCTTTCAAAGCACGAGTCTTTGCAGTAACAGAAGTCTTCTCGATGCTGAAGCTCATCTCGTTGAATAGGGTTGAACCCGATCCTAGTGCTTCTGCATCTTCTCTAGCGATGTTGCCTGCTTGGCGCTCGTAGTTAGCAGCAGTTGTGCCGCCGCCTGTAGCGTCGTTAAGCAGTGCAGGGTTAGCATCAGTTGCACCACCGTCTCCAAGAGGAGAAACGGGGTCGTTGTATGCTGCAGGACCCTGTGAGTTACCAGAGAAGTTGGTGTCAGGCTCGTTGTAGAGTGCTTCTGAACCAGCGCGTAGTGCAGCGCCATTCTCTTGATAATGTGACTTCATAGCAAAGATTAGTCCAGTAGGACCGCTCATTGGTTGAACGCCACAGATGTCGTATGCTACCAAGTTAGGCATGGCACGACGGATTAGGGAGATCATTACAGGATCGAAACCTGCAAGTCCACCAGTTTGAGTACCGAGACCGCTACCAGATAGTGCGTTTGTACCGATAGCACCAACAGTGTTGGATGCTTCGTTGATCATACCACGCTCTTCACGTAGTTGTGATTCTGTGTTTTCTAACAGAACAGCGGTAACAGCCTTTCTATAATTGTCTTTGATGGCAACAGAGCCTTCATGACCTAGAACAGGTGCCCACTTTTCGGTTAGAGCTTTTGAGTTAAACATTTTGTTTAATTGCTCCGAATTAAAAATTTATGGGTTAGTTATTATCAGGATTTCCAGTGGTTGAGTGCGGTAAGGTATTGTGCCATTGCTGGTGTTACCTCTGCGTTCTCTCCTTCTACTGGAGTTTCGTCTGCAACTTCACTTTGAGTTACAGTTGCTTCCTTGAAATAGGACTCCTTAATGGTTTTCACCTTCTTGGAGAACTCTTCCTCGGTAGTAAACTCAACACCCTCAGAGAGTGCAGCGAGTTTGTCCTTCTGAGTATCTGCAAGTCCTTCTGAAACAGTGTTCAGAATATTGAGTTTGGCAGTCTCGTTAAGACGTTTTTGTAATTTCACATTAGCTTTGACCTGTTCGTCAAGGCGCTCTTCCATTTCACGAATAGAGTCAGCCATACCTTCTACCACGTCAACTTTCTCGTCGGGGATAGCGATATAGTGCTCTTCAAAGAGACCCTTCAGACCTGCGATGAAGTCTTCAGTAATCTCATTTCTGATTCCACGGTCCACAGCAACTTGGTTTTGCTCCATCCATGTACCGATGGCGTAGTTCACAGTGCCGTTAACTTCTTCGGATAGTTCTGCCTTAGCGGCATCTACTTGCTTATCCAATTCAGTGGCAAAGTGTTCTACAAGCTTGTCATACTCTTCAGAAATTTTTGCTTTAACGGCAGCTTCAAAGATTGTCTTTGCCTTTTCAGCAAACTCTTCTGAGAGTTCTGTGCCCTCTACTAGGGCAGCAACGTCAGCGGAAACATCAAGTTCCTCAAACGAAGGTTTGATAGGATAACCAACAGGACCACCTACCTTGGTTCCATATGCAACTTCAGCACCAACTGAAGGGGCAGCATCAGGAGAGTCGCCTGCACGCTGTTGAGGATCACCCGATACTTGAGAGATGGGTGCAGCGGCTTTAGCGCCAGGATTTTCTTCGCCGTCATCGTCGTCTTCGTTAGGAGCAGTCGATGTACCACCAAGATCAGTTACTGACTGACCTGCTGGAGCAGCAGAAGGGTCTACTTTTGGTTGGGGATCTTTGCCGCTACCAGAACTAGTCTGTGCGTCAGAGACCTGAGTGGGTTCACTACCAGTTCCAGGGATAACAGTTGCAGAAACAGTAGGCATTGGATCTGCCGCGTTCTCTACGATCACCTTTTGCTCGGTAACGAATTCCTCAAACTTTTCGTTAAGCTTGTCTGACATTTGAGTTTACCTCGTAATTTCCGTATTATTAATCTAAGTTTATTTATAGAATCAAAGATTTGAGAGGAAATGCTCAAACACTTTGAGCGTTTTCTCTTCCATGGAGCGGCGGTTAGCACCTTCCATGTATCTCTGGTATTTAGCAACTTCTCTTTCTTTTAAAAGACCGTTGTCCCATACCCATTCTTTACCTTCCATGATTCCATTTACAAAAGCATCAGGTGCGGAAGGATCTGCTACAATATCTGCAGCAGTTGTAAGCATGAAGTCATCTGCAACAACGTTGCAGTCTTCACTTCTTTGAATGCTTCCCATACCACGAGAGGAAACACCTAACTGAACTCCTTCGCCAAGTAGATTCTTAGCGATGTTACCCATTGGGGTATCTAAAATTTGTGCCTTTCCAATAAAGTTATTACCCTCTGCTTTGAGAGAAATAATTCTATGCGACACTCTATCGAGATTGATGGTAGGACCATCTGGATGACCGAGTTCACCTAAAGCACGCTTAGATTGTACGTACTCTTCATTGTATCTCTTGACCTCTCGCTCAAGAACACTATAAGGATACATACGACCATTGCGGTTCTTTAGTTCTGATTGAAGGAAGACACCTTCAATATACAGAAGTTTTTTTCCGTTTTTCTCCTCAGTAAGGAGTTTAACGTTTTCAATCGTTTCCGTTATCAGTTTCATCGGGTTCTTCCGTTTCGGTAGGTTCGTCAAAGAATGTATTTGCTACCACTTTTTTGTAACCTGCCATAGCTTCGGAAGCTTTGGAAAATAACATGTCATGGATAGCATCGATCGCAGATGCTCTTTGATTATCATTGATTTTTCCAACGATATCTACAGCACCTACTTCGTTATTAACTTCAGTGTTTTCAGGCATAATAATGATTCAGTATATTTTATTTATTATTTGGAGAAGGTTTAGGTGCGGATTTTGCTCTTTTTAAATCTCTTTCGAGCGCAGCATCAGCTGAGGCAGCATCTCTTTCTGCAGCATCATCTGCTTGCATACCCTGAATTTCAGGGGCGAGTGCCTGATTTGTTTGCTGCATGTTATCAAGAACATTGACTTCCACAGGATCGATAGCAAGACCAGTATCAATATCTGATCTCATCTGTTTATCAATCTCACGCATATCCTTAGCAGTTTGTCCAAGAATTTCTTTACGAATATATTCTGTAGAAAAATATTTTCCAACAAAAGGATCCATTTGACTAACAGTCATCATACGTTGGTTCATCATTTCAATGTTTTTTAATTCATTAAAATGATTATCAAATAAGAAGTCATATTGAATATGCTCTTTCATTTCATCCCAATCTTCAGGAGCAATTACTCCTTTAAGGATGAGCTGAGTCTTGAGCATGTCTTGGAACATCTCAGAGAATCTCTTGCGGAGACGACCAATGAACTTCGTGAACTTAAGTTCGTCACGGAGGACTTCAGTGGTCTTACCGAGATTGAATCCTTTATTGTCGTCTGTGAGACGGGAAGGAGGAAGATTGAGAGAGTTATAAAGTTTCTTTTTAAAATACTCAACGTCCTTAAGTTCTCCAAGGTTCTGTCCTCCAGGCAACGTAGTAATTTCAGTACCACGTCCACCCTCTCTACGAGGCAACCAGAAATCCTCAAGCATACTCATGTGCTTTTTGTCGTCACGCATTTCACCAGTGTTTGCGTCATACACTAGCTTATTACGATAGCGACTCATAACATCACGAAGATATTGTTCCGCTTTTACCTTAGGTAGATTACCAACATCAATGTAGAAAATTCTACGTTCAGGAGCACGGGACAATCTGTAGATAACAATTGAATCTTCAATCATTCTAAGTTGATTGAGTGTCTTGATTGACTTGTGAAGGAAACCAAGAGTCATTCTTTTGTTTAAATCTTGTAGTCCAGAAGGACAGAATGTAATTGAATCAGTTGCCATCTTGACACCCTGAGACAAAGACATATCGCCAACTGGTCCTAATACACCACCCTTATAAAAACCTTTTGGGTTATAAAGATAGTAGTCAACAAACGTACCGTATTCAAACTCAAGCGCAGTGCCCTTGATTGCCTCACGAGCTAGAGAGTCTTTCGGTTTGTTTTCAAGTTTTTGACGAACCTTCTTGATCTTCATGGGATCAATGTACCGAAGTTCCGTAATACCTTTCTTTGGATTATCTAAATCGATAACCTTGTGATAATAAAGTCTTCCGTCAATATACCAAGATCTGACAATCTCATGTGCGCGATGGTCAAAGTTTAAAAGTTTTTTGAGGTATTCAAATTCGTCACGAATTTTTCTTTTAATTCCCATGCCAGCATCTAGATTGTCTAGATTAACTTCAACGGGGGTATCGTGAGCATCGCTCACAATAAATTCATTAACGACTTCATCAACAGCACTATCAACCTCAGGATGTAGTGCCATGTCACGATAACGACGGATCATTTCAAACTCATTACGAGCTTGATTATCCGTGTCTACATATGTTCCATAATATCCACCTGCTGCTACGGCAATTGCCTCATCAGCATTAGGAGGGACAGGGGACTGACCCTTCTGACCCTCCTTGCGATTAATTTGGAAGCCAAATAACTGACTCATGATTACCTATTCAAATAAGTATGCTTCCAACTATTTATCAGACCACGCCGATGGTACTTACGCCTTCGCGTGAACCACCTTGTGCAGTGAAATAAGAATACTGCCACTCAACTGTGAATTCTTCAATCTGGTCATTGCTATCATAAGCAAGATCGATTGGAGAAACGTTAGTTGGGAAACAATGCAGTAGTGTATACTGTCTTAAGACAGCTCCACCTGCAGAAGCATCCTTTTCAAGTTGCTTAACAATTAGTTCACCCATGTAACCATCACTCTTGTTAGGTTTGAACAGAGGAGCAGAGTTATCATCATGAGTATTGATGGTATTTGCCCACTGCTCAAAGAAGGAGCGTAGTTTAAGATCCTTATCGTTGAAGAATGTTGCAGTCCATGTATCGAAGGTACGATCACCTGCGATTTTAACTGTTCTTCCTCTGAAAGGAACTTCGATCACACCCAAGTTAGAACCTGGAAGTGCTGCAGACTTGCACATTACGTTGATCAAGTCTTGCGAATCGTTTTTATCTAGAACATCAGGAAACTTGATGTCAACCATAAACATGTTAGGTTTGACGCCTTGCCCGATATTCTGTAAAAACGAACTTACGTTATTGACTGTTGCCATTGTTTTTTACCTCGTGTTTTTTCTCGTTATATTTTAGATTATCTACCGACGACTTCAGCGAACGAGACACCCGTTCTTGTAGCAGTTACAGTAACTGTTACGTAATTAATCGAGCGTGTAGGCTTGAGGTAGAGTTCAGCAACAAACTCATTTCTGTCAATGACTTCAGGAGTATTGTTGGTATCATCGCAAACAACTAGGAAATCAGTTACACCTCTACGTGCCTGAACCTCAGCAAGGTAAGAACCAATAGAGGAAGCAAACCCTGAACGAGTTGTTTCATCATTCTGTTCAAATAGAACTGCTTCTGCAAGTCCTCTAGCTCTCTTCTCAACATTGAGGAAGAGACGACGAACGTTAATACGATCGAAAGAAGAAGGTGATGCAAGTGCAGTCTTGTCTCCAAATAGGATAGGACCTGAGCCAGGGAAGGCAACGATTGGGTTCACTGCACTGGTGTAAAGATCATCTCTCTGTGCCTTGTTAGGGTTGAAAGCAAGTTTTACAACATTTTGTAGACCACCACGACTAGTTCCTGCGGGAGAGAACCAATCATCTAGAATTGCGGAAGTAGAAACACAAAGACCAGCAACGTCACCGTTACAACCAATGTAACGATACTTGTCGTTGAATCTATCGTATGTGTACTTAAGTCCACTGTCTTTTACAACGTAAGAACTAGAAGCAATGTTATCCATGAAGGATAGTGTGTTAGCTAATTGAGTTGCAGGTGTAAGTGCAGCACCACCAGAGGTAGCTATTTGAGCACCAGACCAAGGAGAAACGAATGCAATGCAATCCTTTCTGCTATTTGCAACAGCAGCAACTGCTTGTGCTTTAGAAATTGTGTCTGCTTCGGTAGCAGCGTCACCACCCATTAGAACGAAGTCTACAGTGGTTTCTTCAGTGTCTAGGAATAGATCGTATCCTGCTTGTACTTCACCAGCAGTGTATGCATAGTCATCAGTACCACCAGATAGAGATCCACCAGCAGTAGACTTGATGTATGCAATAACCAATGGAGATGCAGCAGTAGCACCGTAAGATGCAGCTGCAGCGCCAGGATCTTCACCAAGTGTACTAAACTCAGCAGAACTTAATCCTTGACCTGCATAAACAAATCTAGAAAATTCATTAACAGTATTTTTCCAATAAGAAGAAGCACCTTCAGGTGACTTAGCATCAGAAAGTTTTGAAAGATATGTCAATCTTTCGACAATGGTGTTTGATGTTTCATCAATAACAGCAACGTGTACTTCGTCAGCAGATAGATAACGCTCGGAAGCGAAAGCAGAAGTGCCAGGACGAGGAGCAATAGATTTATATGTTAAACCAGTTGATCCGATTGGAAGTGCGTTCCAGTCAGAGTTGGTGAAAGCAGACTTAGTGAAACTGTTACCAGTTACTGCAGGAGCAGCACCTTCTTTAATACCAACAGTGTTAGCATCAATAACAACAGTAACTTCGTGATCGTTAGCACCGTCATTAACTGTGCCACCAACAGCAAGACCGTGACCAGCTTTGGTCATCTTTGCATCTGCCACTTTATCTACAATAACAACACGAAGGTTGTTACCATCTGCGCCAGCATCTCTAGCAGCAAATTTTTCAGTAGTTACGCCTGCATCGAAGTCGTCCTTACTACCAACAAGAACTCCCGAACCAGAAACTGTTGCGTTTAGAACTCCAGTAGCTGCACGAACAACAGCTAACGTTCCACCATAACGAAGGAATTCGGATGCTATTAACCAATCAGAAGCGTTTGCCTCATCTGGTGCTCCAAATACATCAATAAGTTCTCTTTCAGAACCAATTTGTACAATTTTGCCTACTGGTCCTTTGCGGAATGAAGAGGACATAGCACCACGAAGGGCACTAGAACCAACTACAACTGCATTGGACAAATCACGTTCTCTAATAACAACACCAGGCGAGACTTGACTTGCCATGTTTTTTTACCTCTAGATATCAAATTTATCTAAATGTATTTAGAAATTCTTACTGCTCTAGAGGGGAAACAATGCATGAACAACCTACCAGTCTGGATATATCCAATCAGACAAAGATTGTTTTATTTTTCTAGAATTTAAAATTCTGTTGATCGTACAATCTTTACATTCATACGAATATGCTGATGGTAATCCTCTCTTAGATCTTCTAGTCATATAAAAATCTTCAATGAGATTCTTGTTTTTATTGCAAGACCTACATCGTCTTTCTTTAAAAAGAAGGTGTTCTAAACTGAACTGCTCCCCAATATCCATCAGTAGTTCCACATATATCCAACTTCTTCTTGCTTGTCTCCGTATGCCCACAGATCGCCTTCTGCATCCAGGAAGGTATCGTCACCCATGCCATCATCAATAAAACCAAAAGGAGACATATCCTGTTCAATTTGATTTCTTTGTTCATCGTAGATTCTCCTTCTAATATCTTGGTCAGTCATATCTTTAAAATATTCTTGCATGACTAACCATGCAAACAATACCATACACATTACAAGGTCATCATGATAACCTTCATCTGCTTCCCATGCTTGTTTCTTTTGTACAAACGTAGTTAGCTCTTGGAAAATTTGGAAGTCATTAAACAATAACTTATCTTCTTCAATAATAGCTTTGAGATTAGAGCAACCGATCTTCTTGACAGTTACACTCATCTTGACACCTAGTTGTGTTTTCGATCCTGAGAACCCTTGCCCTACGACTTGACCTGCTCTACCACGCATCGCACACATAAGTACGTTGGGATATTCAAGATCGTAATTAAGAGTAGCAGCGATAGAATCTCCAATGTCATTTACCTCTACTAGAATATACGGGTTGTTATATTCTTTTGCTACTTGAAAGATTACCGAGGGAAACAGTACAGGTTTAATCTCATTATTTCTGTACTTCGCAACGATCTGATACGGGACACTGGTGATATCAAACACGAGGAAAGCAGAATAGTCGCCACCAATTCCTCTGGCAACATCGACAGTAATAATATATTCGTGATCTTTTTCTGCTCTCTTATAAACGTCAAGTCCTGCATTGCTAGCTATGGGGTCATGGAATGGTATAGTTTGTAATTTGGATGGACTGATTAAAGTATCAGCAGATCCAAGGAAGTCACACTCAAACTCTTGTGCAAACTGTCTGGGTGAAGTATTTTTAATTGTCTCTTCTTTCCACTTAGCATCTCTGCCAGGTACTTGAGACCAGTGAACTTCATTTGTAGTATAATCATTTCTACCTCTACTAGCATCCTCCCACATCTTGTAGAAGTGATTCATGCCATTAGGCGTAGAGATAATAATTACTTTTGTTGATTTACCAGAAGTAATAGTAGGATATACTGATGCAAAGAATTGTTCTGCGACATGGTTAGGGACGAATGCAAACTCGTCAAGGAATAGAATGTTGAAGGACATACCTCTAACCGCACTAGCAGAGGTAGAAGCAGCCAATATTTTAGATCCATTTTCGAGTTCGACATTACCTTTGTTCCATACTAATATTCCATGTTGCATCCATTTAGGTAGATTCTCGTAGGCAAGTTGTAATCTTCCTAGCAGTTCCCTAGCGGTAGATGCCTTGTTTGCAAGAATACCAATGTTGACACTATCATAAAAAATTGCGTAATAAAGAAGATAGGCAACCACAGTGGTACTTTTACCTGTCTGTCTAGGTAGCTTTGCGATGTTGAATCTGTTTTCATGAAAATCATTTAGAATCTTTTTTTGAAAATCATACATGCTGAAAGGAACCAAACCTTCATCCAGCGAGATGATCTTGATATAGTTCATTGCAAAATAGATGGGATCACTCTTACACTTGATCCACTCATCAATTTGCTTTTTTGTAAACTGTATTGGGGTCCCAGCCTTTTTCAGGTTGGGATTACCCAAATATACATCATTACTTGCCACGACAAAAAATTAGTTCACTATTAATATTTAGAAATCAAAATTCTTATTAAGTTCTTCCATAGCATCTTTCTTTCCTTTGAGCATACCGTCAATAAAACCAGAACGATATTCCCAAGTTTGTCCACCCTCTTTCCCTTTCATGGGATTGATGCACTGATCGTTTCCATGCTTATTACAAACAAGACCAGCAAGATCAAGTTCACTAGAGTCAGATGAAGCTCCAGTGCCACGCCAGACATGTGTACCATTGATCCAAGTTGCTCCACATTTTTCACATTCTTTTCTTTCCAGTTTTAAATTTGAAAATTCCATAATTACTCCTGTGCTTCAATATGAGTGAAAGTATAATCAGCAAGCATAGCAAATAATTGTTGCTTGATCATATGTAAATATTCTTGCTCTTCAGCGGGACGTGCAGGGGAGCCTGGCCACATTTCCAAAGAATAGCAGACTACAGAGTATAATGACTTAACGTCATGTATACCCATTCTAAATTCGCAATACCAATCCTCATCATAATCATAATTAGGATTTGTATTATTCATTCGATGTACTTTTCGATAACCTCTAGTTGATCATGCCAGTGTGAAATAGCACTGACTTCAGCTTCTAATGCAGACATAACATCTGGATGTTCTCCAATTCCTACAGGATTTTGAAGATAAACTTCAACATTAATTTTATGTTTTTCAATTTGACCTAAGGCATGTTGCTTAAGTGCGCTAATCATTTTGTCTCTCATATTATTTACTCTGTTAAAGTACCATGTTGTCTACGAATTTCGCGAAGTGCTTCTAAGTTCATATCTTTAGTGCCTCCGTCGTATGCATGAGCGAAACCTTCTGTAATCATTTGCTCGTTAAGGGACACACTGTCGTCCCCAATGTAAAGCCAACCCAGAAGACGCCCGTATTTGCCAGTGCCACCAACAAGTTCAGTCCTAACAGACAACTCATCATCACCAGCCAAAGTGCCTTCGAGTTTCTCTTTGAGCCAGTTGGTTGCGTCGATTCCAAGTGCTTTCTCCTCTAGATTTCTCGTCCTTTTCTCTGGCGTATCAACTCCTGCAACTCTAACTCTTTCTTTCTTGTATAAATCAAACCCGAGGTCAATAGTGACATCGATAGTATCACCGTCAAGAACACGATTGATCTCCGTCACTCGGAAGTTGTAGCAGGACTTCCTGCTCGGTGGTGTCATTGCTCCCATCTTTTAATTCTGCAAAAGCTTGTCTTAGTATGTATATGACATAACCTAGTGCCATTCCAACAGCAATGATTACCATGATAATCACTGACCATACAGGATTATTGGCGTTCTCAAGTGGTCGTAGTAATAAATTCATTTCTTAACAGGCCAAGTAATTTCCATTCCTATCGTGAGTAATAACACAAAAGAGAATACGAATATACCACTTATCATTTGTGTCCCTTTGCAAAAGGTTCCCAATGTTCCCATCCATGTTTATGGACGAGATCCATTCCTATAATAGGAATTACTACTAATGACAAAGATAGAAATCCAAGTGACCATGAATTATCCATGGTGTGTCTAACAAATAATAAAATATGATGTGTCATCCTGCATATGCCATCGAAGGTACGTAAGCAATCATTGCTACAATTAATATCAACCACCATCCTTGTAGTAGATATTTAAATTTGAATGTTTTTGATTTATCCATTATCAATATCCTATGGTTTGCAGTAGTCAATAAAATGAGGATGCGCTCTTAGGAGAGCTACATCCTCTTTTAAATTCTCTATGGCTTCATGTACGTCCATCGCATACCCACACATTTCGTGGTGAATATGTTGCTTGTCGTAATAACCAATTGTGTAATGCTTTTGTTGAGTCGGGGGCATGATCTTTCAATCCCATACTAAATTTATATAGTATATCACATAAGTATTAATACGCAATTGTGTGTTGACTTACAAACACTATTATAATGTTCCCCAGATAGCTACTTCATCCCATTTAGAATTAGGTGCAAGAGATCTAAAAATAGTAGAGCATACTCCCATAGCAACCTTTGATCCACTAACAACAATACTGTCATTAGAGGTATCATAATCTATTAGTTGAATACCTAACTTAGATAACTCCTTGCTTCTTTTTGTATAGTTTTTAAAATTAAAATTACAGTGGTTGATAATGATATCACCGTTCTCACAATGCTCTACCAAATCATTAATTGTTTTATCAATATTTTCTGGTGGTAGATTAATCATAAAAACAGCAGGAATTTTTCCAGCACCAGTATGTACTTTTCCATCATGATGGATTACTTGTGAAAGATATTCTAGTGTAGTAGTACATCCACTAAGATCTCCTTTCTCATAATATTCTTGGGTCTTATCATAATCATTTGTATAACCCCATACTTCAATATCTTGTTTCATTATATCAGAGGATATTCCTCCAATAATTCCTATAAGTCCTACTTTCATGCACCCTTTACGTGAACAACACCAGTCATACCTGCGCCCTGATGAGGACCACAGAAGAAGTTATAATCTCCTGCGTCAGCAAATACAACGTCCTGTGATTCTCCAGGAGCAAACAATAGTGCTTCTCTAGAAAGATCAGGGCGAGCTTCTACAATAATATTGTGAGGAGGTAGTGATTCATTGATAAAATGAACTGTGTCACCAGCAGAGATTGTGATCTCATTTGGTGAGAATGCTAGGTTTCCATTAGCACCCATTGCTACATCTACTGCCCATACTGGCGCAGCAAAAAATAACACAACCAGAAACGTGATTAAAGCTTTCATTTTGATACAGAATATTGTTCTTTATAAGTGTTAAGTTTCTGAATTAAGTCGTTATATTCATCCCACATGTATTCAGAACCTGTCTTCTCTTGATAGAGTTGGCAGGCTTTAACTAAACGTGTGATGTCGCTATCGTTTAAACGCATTGTCATATCAGAACTCATAATGTAATTATAGATTGTGTGGGTAAAATTGCTTTATTTTAACATACTTTTAATAAGTATGTCAGCAATTCCACGCACGTAATGATTTGTTGATCCTACTATCAGGATCACTGGCAGTTTTCTTTGAAGTTAATTTCTTTTTCATTCCTTTCATTCGAGCGCAAAACGATGCCCTACGGGGATTTCCAGCCTTCTTGCTTGGTGCCTTGAGGTCAGATCCTGGATTTTCCTTCTCGTAAGACTTTCGTCCTTTCTCGTTAAGTCCACCTTCTTTTGATTTGCCAGCCTTTTTTGTCCAGGCTGCACTTTCTAAAATCTCGTTCTCCTGAGCTTTGGCAGACTCAGCGAGTCTTTTAAATTCTTCGTATTTTTTCATACCAAGTATCAGGGTTAACTGGATTATTTAGCGTTTTCCACCACTCATATCTTTTAACATCTTCTGTAGTTCTGATGTAGAACCTACAAACATAGCATTATTAGTAACCTTAGATGGACCTTTCTTTTCTTCGTCTAAGTCTTTCATATTCTTATGCAACGCTTGAAGTTTCTCTGTCATGTCTGCGACGTGCTTCATTGCCGCTACAGCGACTTCATACGCTCTTGGGTGCCCTGACTCCTGAGCAACCTCTAAAGCGCCTCTGACCGCCTCCTGACCCTGATCTATGAGTGAGTACAATTCTCCGCGAGTATATTCATAGTCTTTTGTTTGATCATCCTTGTCATTTTTATGACCCGCAGGTTTGATAGGTTGCGACTCAACATCAACACTGATGTTTAGCATCTCCTCCATGTTATCTTCTAAGCTACTCATAATATCTGAATCCCTTCATTAAATCCAAAGTCATCACCAGAGTCTAACAATGCAGTATCTGCTGCATCAATATTACCATCAGTATTAATATCTGTTTTGGCAACTGGTGTATATGTTCGTGTAATTGCTCTACGATTAACTGCAGCATCACCAAGTGTTTCATGAATGATTGCTTTCTTAATAACGTCAGCAGTATTGTAAGGACCGTACAGATAAGACTTCATTGTAAAGTTGAGAGTATAGATGATATATCTACGCTCATAAAAACTGTCATCCCATTCATCTTCGTAGCTAACATTGTTCAGAACAATAGCAATATCTCTTTTCTCATCCATATCAGGAATCATATTGAGAGTTATAGAAAATGATGGTTGAAAGTATGGTAAGATTTGTTCAGTAATTTGTAATGCATCATCTTGAGATTTTGCCATTACTCCTAATTCAAAACTTAAATTATAAGGAACAGGCACATACTGCACTCTTACTTCACCACCATTACCATCAATGATAGTTTTGTATTTTTGAATTGGAGATGTCTTACGAGTTGAATCATAGTCAATACTAGTCATCTCAAAATACAATCTTGGTAAAGTGATTGCTACTTTTCTATTAGATGCGTTCTCTTCTAGTCTAACAATAAACTTTTGTTTAGGACCATATGCCAATGGTACTTTTAATTCTTCTAAAACAGAACCATCGCTAGGATCTGTACTCTTCATAGTAATATTATTGAAGAGCGTACCAAACGCTACAATGTTCTTGCGAACAATTTGATTATAAAAATGTGATCCTAACATTAGATACTACCTGTAAAATTACCAAATTCACCAAATGGGTTTCCTTCACTCCAATCTACGATATTGTCAGCATCATTTTCGATCTGTCTATTTTGATCGTAGTTGCTGTTGACGTTATTTAGAGTGTCGAAAGTTTCTGGACTCCACTTAGCACCTGAAGTTAAACCAGTGATTACTTCAGCAGTGGTGAATGTTCCAGTTCTATTGATGACTGACAGAGCTCTGGTTGTGCTATCCCAAGACTTGACTTCTGCTCTATTGTCTTTAGGTGAGTAATCAATAGTAATAGTAGGAGCGGAGGTATAACCACTACCTGCACTAGTGATAGTAATACCATTGACGATACCAGTGCTACTAACTGTTGCAGTCGCTGTTGCACCTGTACCTCCTCCTCCAGAAATAGTTACGGATGGTGGTGTAGCAACTTTATAATGTGCTCCACCATCTGAAATTGTAATACCTGAAACAGCATCGCCTGTAATAGCAGATGTTGCTTTTGCTAAGAACTCATCACCAACAACTTCCTCACCTACTGTGAAGTCTCCTGAACCACCAGGATCCATTACCAGTTTGATTGCATTGTCAAAGAGTTGTTCTATTGCATCAATCTCAGTAATTCCAGTATCAAAGTCATCACTACCAACCTCATAGATCTCAGCAGTGATAGCATAGAATTGGATCTTACCAAATTGGAAGAATGGTTCTTCCTTACCAACAAATTTAATTTCGTAAATGTCTTGTGTTAATGGGAAGTACAGTAAGTCCCCTTCATTAGGTCTAGAACTTACTGTGAGATTGGGATTATGATCTGCTACCTCTTCATCCCAACGTCTTGTAGACACACGGAAGATAATTTCGTCTGTAATTCTTAAACCGAACTTGGAGATGAACTCAGAGTTGTCACCAAAACCCATGACGTTCTGTAACAACATCTCAATTTGGAATTGTTCTTGATACTTAGTGTATCTAACTTCATCCAGAGTGCTGTCTTGTAGAACTATCTTGGGGATATAGTAAATATCTGTACCAAACAGTTTGATTTGCTCATCCACAAGATCCTGAACGAGACCTTGTTCGCCACTGTGACCTTGATAGTATGTTGGAAAATAGGAACTGGTAGGCATTTTATCCGATCATATCCATAGGGGGAATTGCATACTTACTGAGAACTTCGCTTTCGATTTTCTCAATTTCTGCTAGTGCGTCTGTATATAACTCTCTACCGTTAAGCGTGATGCCGCCAGGTAACTGAACGTTGTTGTACTTAATTAAGTTCTGACCCCACTGCTTCTTTAACAAAGCTGTGGCATACCGTTTAACAAACAAATCATTGTACATCTCAGTAGCATCATTGGGGTCAATCATGCGATGACATTCAATAAGGATATTAGATTCTTTTTTCAAGAAATCCTTATCTAGATCCATATAAAGACGATCACGACGTGCTGTGAATCTAAACTGCTGGAAACTTCCATTGTTTAGAACCATATCTAGAGTTTCTAGATATTGCTTAGTCATATAATAGTTGAGGATATCAAGTGATCCAAATGCATAGAGATCATTCAGGAACATTTGATACTCAATACCAAATAGATTTGAACGGATTGAGTTACTGACAAGACCAAATACTTTACTAATACCAGTTACATGGGATGGTATAGGTATATAATTTGTAGTCTCTTTCCAAGTTACAGTATCGGCCCCATCTGTTTTGGTTGTGGATACACTAGCTGCAAACCTAGTTTTATCGTCTTCAGTTAATTCGTGATATAAAAAAGCACGCTCCATACCGTTGTAACAGTTCTCTTGAAAAAACTGAACGGTATCATCAATTACATTATTTACCTGTTCGTCATCAACATTAACCTGCAATACAGGTTCACCCAATTGCCTCTTGCAATATGTGATGAGATCAGCTCTTGAGTTTGGAGATGCCATTACACACAAAAAATCCCTTCGTTCCTATTTAGGAAGGTTCGATGCTTGCAGGTGATGCTTCAGTAGGAGGTTCTGTAGGTTCTTCCTGTCCCTCTCCAGAAAGTAATCCAATAGTCTCTAGACCACCTTCTAGTTTAATTTTATATTCTTTTGCTTTCGCTAAGTTTGTTTCCAGTTCGCCAATTTGCTTTACAGTAGTAGCAATTTGTTCTTCAAAATTCTTTTTGAGTTGTTCGGGATCCATGGTCATTATTATCAAATATGATATTGTATACTGTATTTATCATGTTGGAGAAACCCTATATGAATACTTATCATCAACAATTAATGAAGGCATGAAATTCATAGAGATAGAAACTCTACCATCTTTTCTGTTATCAGAATAACCATGGGTAAGATTAGATTGCCATAGCATCACCTCTCCTTCAGAAGGGTGCATGATAACATCACAGTTATATTTCCCTAGCTTATTCATGTCTGGTAGCAATGAAATTGATGGTGCTTGTGAATGAGTAGAACCATCTGGATGTCTGAAAAATAATGGTGCATGTCCTTCTTCATGACAAACATAATATGTTCCAGATATAAATGCATTAGTATGAAAATGTGGATACTGACTTCCACCAGTATCACATAAATTTAACCAGCTATCAGTAATAATCATTCTCTCAGGAAGATCATATCCCAAATCATCAGCAACAAAAGAAGTACATTGATCTTCTAACCACTGTTTAAATTCTGACATTTCTTTTCTGTGTAGAAATGATCTACCAGATGTATTGTCGTAATGATGTAGGTTGTTATCCATTGCATTAGTGATCATATTTTCACCTGTCATCATGTCGATAATTTCTTTCTTTACAACATCACTATTTGGGTAAAGTTCTCTACCAATAACTTTAGGAAAAATATCAATTAAATTCATTATTTTTTTAATACAAAAATGTTTATTCCATTCCACCAAGAATTTGTATCTTCAATTTCACCAGTAAGAATACTTCTTTCATACAAAACTGTAATCTTATTCTCTTCAATAAAATCTTTTGTCGATGTTAATACACCATCAAGGTTTGCATCATCAACCACTAATATAAATTCATTCTCTGTATATTGAAGAATGTGATTTAAACAACTTCTCTGTACATTCAATTCATGATCTGCGTCATAAAAAATAGTATTTACTTTTTTATCTAAATTTTCTTCTGTAGCTTCACGGATATCACCATTTAAAATTGCAATGTTGCTGTTGTCTGTCCATACAGATTTTACATTCTCAATGAAAGTTTCAATAGATCCTTCTTCATCATCCCATGGAATGTCTTCTCTGATTGGTTTGATATCTACATCACGCCAATGATCTGCTGCATAAGCAGTAATATCATTACCTTGAATTGCTGCACAGAATGTGCTGCCATTAAACACACCAATTTCTAGATACTTTGTATCCTCGTAAGAACATAGATTGTTGAGGAAGTGCCTTACCTTATCAGAAGTTAGACCCTGAATGTCGTGATCAAATTTTGACTTCCCTTCAATAGCTTTATCAATAGAGTCTAAACATCTGGTTACAAATGGGTGACATACTCTCTCTTGTTTTTTAAGATGTGCTTCAACAACTGTATCGCAATAATTACATTCCCAGCAATCAAACTTACAATTTTTAATTTTATCTCTCCATATATCAATGGGACGATCTTTCATATTAAGATCTTCCATGTATACATTCATACGTGGGAAGAGAATTTCATCACCATCATTCCATTTTTTAATGATGTCCATAGACTCCATTAATCTGATAGCACTTTCTCTACCATGCATTTTAAATACATCAATACCTAGATCAAGAAACTCTTGCCAGTCTTCTCTCCATGGCGGAATGTTTGCTGCTTTAAGAGATGCTGATGATTCTGTTACATCCCAAGTAGAACAAGATACTCTACTGATTTCAGAATTAAAATATTGAGGACTATCATCTCTTGTGGCATTGTATTGATAATGCTCTGGCATAATAGGACAACCACCCCAGCAATTTTCATTAGCTAGCAATGATAGTTTTACTGGTTTATCAATAGATGCACAATATTCTTTTGCTTCGATAACTCTATTGAGAGCATCTTTATCTCTCATTAAATCTCTATCAAGATTTACATAGTGAAATCCTGCTCTAGCACAAGCAACAATTTCATTTGCTTTTGTGACTTCTCTAAGGATTGTGTTTTTGATAAACAGTTCAGGAAATTCTCTTTGAATTTGTCCTGAAGAAACCCATGATGTATGAGGTAGAGTTACAATACGAACACCCTTATCATACAAAGGTTTAAAATTTTCTATCCACAGATCTAGATTTTTTTGATCTGGTCTAATCCACATGTTATTAAATGTGGCAGACAAAGGAATACCTGTCTCTTGAGAAATAAACAATGCATTTCTTGTAGTTCCACTAACAGGATCAACTACAAAAATATCACCCATCGCATCCTGATTAAAAGGAGGAATACGACAGGTAAAATATAGATCGTAAATTAAATGTTTATGCTCAATGAGGAATGGTATAAAAGTCTCCTCAGCAAATTTTTTATTGATCTTCGGGTTGATCGGCAGACTGAAGACGCTTGTCATTGAGTTGGTCACGGATTTGATCTAGGAGAGGGATGTTAAGGTTGTGTTCTACACCATGGAATGTAGGAACTTGAACGTCAGGAGATTCTGCATATGCTTGAAAATACTTCTCTGTTCTTCCTTGAATCTTATCCATAGAGATCTTCATCAAACAAGCATACTGAGATGCAACATCAAGAATACCAACTTGATCTTCTTCTTTCATCATAGCAATAGAATCCATGTTGCCAATACCGACTCTACCATTTGCCATAATATCTAAAGCAGCTTGTTTACCAAGTCTTGCAATCCAATACTTTCTTTCATCTTCTTCATCCCATTCAACTGAATCCAATAGATCTTGTTTTGTTAGACCTTTGTCTTTAATATAATCTATGAAAACTTGAAGTTCATATTCTGCTTGACCCTTTCTTCTATTCCACATTTCTTTATCGAGTTCAGCAAACTCAACTTCAGCTGCAGCAAATTCAATATCAAACTCATCTCCATCTTCTGCTTGGAGTTTCTCTAGTAAAGCTTTATCACGACGCAAACGAATATCTCCCTTCTTTTCATCGAGGAGCATTTTTTCATATTGATGTGATCGATTCTCGATCTCTAACAAAACTTGTTTTAGTTGTCGATCTTCTGTGACATGTGATTTGATCACATAGTCTAAAATTTGATTCTTCGACATACCAAGAGATACTCTTACAGCAATATCTCTAATTTCTTTATCTGTAATTACACCCATAATAAATCAAAAAATAATGATTAGAACTTGATACCAGGAATTACCTCATCTCTAATTAAAACACCCTGTTCGTTTTGGGTGTATTTATTTTCTTCTTTTGCCTGTTGTTCTGGCATTGGAAGACCAAGGTAGTTCTCATATAACCTATTTATCTTCCTAATTGTATCGCAATCTGAGAACTCTTTTTTAATTTCTGAAGACTTAATGTAGAGTGCTTTTACATTTCTGTTGTAAGCATTTCTTTTTTCTTGAATTTTTGTTTTTAAATCAACTGGAGCTACACCCTTTGCTACTGACAATTCTCTGATGATGTAATCATTATTATTATCTACATCGTCATTTTGATATTCCCATGTCTTTTTCTCTAGTGCAGAAACACCTTCGTCTAAAGCTAAGAACCTTTGTTCAAAAGTTTGTTCTACAATTAACTTTGCTAGGAACTTCATAGTTCTTAGAATAGTATCATATCTCTTTTGTGTGACAGGAACTGCTACTTTAGGTCCTTCAGGTGCCATATCAGCATAAGATAGATTATCAAAATCTGCCTCATTTTTTAAATCATCAGCAGGAACTTTAATGGTAGAACGAATATCACCAAGACTTCTCATACCAAATACTGCCATCTCTTTATCCATCTCGACAAATCTGTCTGATAAAGAATTTATACCATTTACGTCTTCAGAATCCAACGAGAAAACATACCAATCAAGAACAGAGTTGATTGGTTGGTATGTAAGTAATTTTGTTAGATCGGGGAGTTTACCAACGAAATATCTTTTTGTCATGCTTATACTCCTGTGTAACCGCTAGCTAGTGTACCATATTCAATAGCAGCACCCGATGCTCTACCAGGTGTTCCCTGAGAGTTGAGACTGCCATTTAATCCAAATGAGTGTGTGGAGAAACTTACTTGACCACCAGTATTGTTCTGACCACCATCATACATACCGTTCATAAATCCATGTGTCATTCCCGTATGGAATGTTTCTTCACCAGTAGTTGCTGGTTTACTAACAGATCCTAGGTTAGAACCAGTAGTGTCATCTCTTCTTGAAAGTGCAGCGTTGGTTTGGTAACCACCTGCAGTGTTCCAATAAGAGAAATTAAGACGTGAGTTCCAAGTCTTGTTAGTTCCATCAGTGCCAGGAGCAGAACTCCAACCAGACCACGATTGAGTTGACCAGTCAAAGCTGTATCCATTACCACCTTGCTTATACCAACCTTTAGTTTCGCCATAACCACATGCAGGGTTATCACCACCAGTAGATCCGCCGCCACTAACAGTTGATACACTGTCATTAGTTAAGTCGTATCTGTCTGGGTTGTTGTTATTGTTTCCACAAACATATGCATACTTAAAGTCTCTCTTCATAACAGAAGTTCTGTTTCTTGAAGTCTGCATCGATGTTGCAGCACCAGCATTGGACTCAGTGACCATGCTGAAACTAGAAACATAGTTACCAGTATTGTTCCAACCGTTTGCTGTGCAGAAAACATATGCTCTCATAGCAGAGTTTTGAGCACCTGCTGTGTATGCGTCAGACTGATCAATTCTGTCGCCAATGTTAGCGTTACTAAACGTAGCATGTGTACAACGGTTGATGTTTCTCCATGCAGCACCACCTCGGTAACCTGCTGCTGGATATCCTCTAGTAATATTAAAACCTTCGGCAAACTCAACAATGTTTTCCCAATAAGCGTTAGTACCATCTGATTTCAGTGTGGCTCCAACGGTGCTTGAATCACCAGCACTTGCAGGAAATTGCTCTGGTAAAGTTGAAAATGGCGCACCATTTACAAGCAAACTATTACTGCCAATATCAATATTACCACCGAAGGTACATGAACCATCCGTATTCAACGAAATGTTGGGATTGGTTGAACTACCTGCGGCGGTATATTTAAGTTGATCTACTCTTAATTCTGATGCCATGGATAATAGGATCTCCTACCTTTACTATTTAGACGATGTTCCAGCTACCGCCATCAGCAACTGTGATCACAATATTGTTATTTATAGTGATAGGACCAAAACTACCACAGTTTGTTCCATTAGGAACAGTAATGTTCTCAGCAACAACTTGACTGTTTGCTTTGAAGATACCGTAGGAGTCGATCCATTGCCTTACGCCGTTAGCGTAAAGAACGCTGGTGTTTGCTTGGTTAACGAAAGTTTGACCTTCGATGTTTGTAGATCCAAGGACATGTAAGTCGTATGTAGGATCTTGTTTCTTAACACCAACTTTGGACAATCTATAGATGTCATTGCCGTTAGAAGCTTCTGTCCATCTAGATGTTACAAACTCTTGGTTGTTCTGGAAGAACTGACCATTCAAGTTAATATCACCTTGAACATTTAATTGATAGTTTCTACTCTGGTTATTAGTTGGGTCGGTTCCAGAAGTTGCATTAGTGTTAATTGCAATTCTATTGTCACCCTTAACCAAGAATGCAGGAGTTCCATTCCAAGATTGTCCACCACCAGCAGTTGATGCAGTAATTTCAAATGCATCACTATGTCCAATCTGGTTACCAATTCTGAAGTTTTTCTGACTGGAGGAACCTAAGAAGTACATACCAGCACCAGAGTTATCATTAGCGGAATCTAACGTAACATAATTTCTAAATCTGGATGTACCATTAACATCTAACTTAAAGCTAGAACTTGGAGTTGAAGTTGAAATACCAACTGATCCATTATAATCAATGGTCATTGCCTCAGTTCCAACAGTTAGTGGAACCTCGTTACCACTTCTGCCAGGATCAACCATGAACGCAATGCGTCCATAAGAAGACCAAAGTGCCATTCTCTCACTGCCTCTATGGTCATAAAGTAGACCACCTCTTACAGTATCGTTATAAGTGAGTGCAAGACCAAACTGAGAATCAGCACCACTAGAACCATCTACCCAGTTACCATTAAACTGAGCAATGTCCATTCCATGAACAGTACCATAACTGTTAAAGTTAGAAGGTCTAATTCTCAACTTAACGTATGACTCACCAGCACGGTTAGTAAATACAGTCTCGCCAATACCGATCTTATTCTCAGAAGAGTCAACGAATAATGTATAGTTATCAACGTTAAGATCAGCAGTTAATGTTGTTGTATTGTTAACAGTTGCTGTTCCACTAACAGTGAGGTTAGAACCTGCACCAGTTAGGACAAGCGAACCAGTCATGGTATCACCAGTCTTCAGAACGTTGAGTGATGCAGCACCAGTTAGAGATGCGGTAATTGTTCCAGCGGAGAAGTTGCCAGCAGAATCACGTTGTACTGCATAACTACCAAGGTTAGCACTACTAAATTGAATGTTACCTTCGTTCCATGCTTTCTGACCATTGATAGTAAATGCATCAGCATTTAGAACTGTCAATGCTAAAGTACCAGATCCTAAACTAGCATTACCACCAGCTGCTTCAAATTTAGCAGTATAGTGATCATCTGGAGTTGCCGATACTAACTGAGAAGATCTAAAGTAAATTGCAGGACTAGATGATTGACCATCAGTTCTTCCAAGTCTTAGTTCACCAGATCCAGAGTTATTAACAATCTTACCAACGTCTACTGTATTACCATCTTCTAGAGTAAAGTCATCAAATGGTTGTCTGTTAGATGCACTACCAGCAGTAAGAGCACCAACAAAGTTACCAGAGTTGAGTCTACCAATTAGAATCGTAAAGTCGTTAAAGTTATCTGCTGTATCATCGTTAGTTACAACACTATCAATAACAAAACTACCAACAGCTTGTGCGTTGGCGTTATACAAGTTGATTGGATTACCTGCAGCAAATACTCCCGTTGCAGATGTGTCGAGGATAACTCCAGAGAAGTAAATTCTGAACTTAGGATCACCAAGGAATCCTTTAACACTTACGTTATCTCTAAAGTTAGTTGCACTAATGAATCTAGGAAGTCTATTATCAGATAAAGTTCCTTCATTAATGTTTAGAGCATTTTGATACCAAGTGCCCTGTCTATTGTCAAGTCTGTCAGCGTCAAGACCAGAGTCAAGACCATCATTCAATGATGTCCATACCTTCGCCCATGTACCGAAAGATCCAACACCAGTTCCAGATCCACGGAGATACATGTTATCATTATCCGTGAATGCAAGTTGTCTTACACCACCAAATCCAGCATCGAAACCAGAACCACCATTTCTGAAGGTTACAGTCATGTTTCTGGTGCCACCATCAGTTAGTCCATTAGCACTATTGAAGATTGTGTTAGCAACAATACCAGAACTGAAGTTGTTAGGAGCAGGAGAAGAGGACGGGTTGTTAGTACCTGTAAGAACACGAATCGTGTTACCTGCTGTACCAGAAATTGCGATGTTGTAAGTTCCAGCTAATCTATCAGAAGATAGAGTACCAGCACTCATGTTACTAGCATTTAGATAGAATGTACCTTGTACACCGTCTAGTAAGTCAGCATCAAGTCCACTATCTGCACCAGTCTTAAGTTCAACAGATCCATTTCCTGCCTGACCAAGATTGAATTGTGATTTCTTATATCTAGAAACACCAATTGTACCGTAAAGGTCAGCAGAAATTGTAAGATCAGTAACTCTCTGAACGTCAATAGATACGTTTGCATACTGTCTGTTGACCGTAGAAACTTTTGATTCTAGTACAAGAGAGGATCCAGCACCAATGACACCAGGAGCAGAGGTTACAGTAAAGTCTGAACTATATCCAGTACCACCATCAGTAACAGTAATTTCTGTTACAACGTTACCAGCAACAACAATATTAACCTTGAGTCCAGTTCCTGTTCCACCTGTTAGCGAAACATCAAAGTATTGACCGTTGGTGTAACCAGAACCAGCGTTAGAAATAATAACATCATCAACAAATCCACCTTGAGTGAATGTTGATTCAAATGATAGAGGAGATGCACCACGCTCAAACTCAATAATTGTTCCGAGAGGAATTGTTGCATTGACTGGGTTGTTTAGAGAGATCGTAGTTAGACCTGCTGCGGTAATAACACCAGTAATGTTTGTATTAGTCTGAATACCACTTACAGTATTCTTAACTTCATGACCAATAAGAACATCAGAGTTTGTAGTAAAGATCATCTGAGATGATCCTGTAGTACACTGAGATGCCAATCTTGCAAAGTACCTGCTTTCTGCACCTTTGAGTGACTGCATTGCTAGTGCAAAGCTAGAATCACCTCTTAAGAATGTGAAGGAGTTTGCAGATCCACCAACAGCAAGTCTGTCTGTTTCAATAACACCAGATGTAATATCGGAAGCAGCAATCTGATTGGAAGATAGTGATACCCAGTTGTTAGCATCGAAGGAAGATGTATTTACAACTCTAGTAATGTTAACTGTATTAGCAGTAGGTGATGTACTATCATCAACAGTATCAGTATCTTCTATCTTAATGTTGTTGACGATATCACCATATATTCTGCTCTCAATTAGAGCATTACCTTGTGCTTGTGTACCAGCTCCAGTAGGAGCAGCAAATGTAATATTAGGAGCAGTAGTATATCCTTTACCACCTCGGAATCCACCAAAGTCATTAATAGTAACAGTAACAACTTGACCATTAGCAATAGTACAAGTAGCAGCTGCAGAAACTGCACCAGCTTCTGGGTTACCACCAGCAAATGTAACTACAGGAGCAACAGTATATCCAGAACCACCGTTACTAATATTAATTTGGAATACAACACCTTTTCTATATTCAGTTGATTGAATGCGTCCAGTAGTTAAACTACCAGTAAGGATGTCACCGATGGTGAATGTTAAAGCAGGATCTGGGTTAAATCCAAGGAACAGACTATCATTATCATTGTTTAGAATGAATGATGTTGATGTATCCTGTTGAATTGCAATGTCACCAGCAAGTGCTCCTTCTAGTGCAGTTCTTTCTGTTTGGTTTGCAACAGTGAAGACACTGAATGGTCTGAGTGCTGGAATCTGATCAATAGAGATCTTACCAGAATCAGTAAGTTCAACCAATGCTCTAGGAACAGCGTTCGTAGAATATGGTTTGTTGATGTAAGGTCCTAAAGCATTAGTGATATAATCTTTAACTGCCTTTTGTGTAGGTAGTTTAGAATCACTAGAGTTAGCACCACCAAGTGTGTTGGATGCGTCAAAACCAGTAACAACAACGTCACCACCTTTCAGTTTCAAGAATTCAACTTCAGAGATCGTAACCGTACCAGTGAAGGTAATGTTACCAGTTCTGTTTTCGATTCTAGCGAAAGTACCAACCTTAAAGTCACCAAGTTCATCAGTACCAGAAACATATACACGACCGTAGTTTTCAGATACCTGTTCGTATGCTTCGACTTTAGTACCACCGTTCTCAGGAAGAGCTAGGTAGTTAGTTCCTGAACCCGCAAATTCCCACGTATGAGAAGAAGAGTTAACAATCGATGGTCTGTGTAAGTTAATTGTTTTACCAGACAGAATACTGGTAGATACTGCCTGACCAGTTGCTATATCTGTAAGATCCATGGCACCACCTGTGCCATCATCAATAGTTAATTGTGCAGAGAAAGGAGGACCAACTGTAACTCCAGCTACAACATCAACAAAGTATTCAATATCTACATTAGTGTTTCTATATCCATCAATCTTAACAACATAATGCTCTAATGGTTCTCTACCAAGTCCACTAAGTGTTAGGATAGTTCTACCAGTAGGAGTAGAAGAAACATTTGAAATCGTTGCAATATCAAATGCATATGGGTCCTTACGGAAACCTATACCTCTTAATGCAAATGTACCAAAGTTGGTAGCAGAGTTAGTGATTGAGCAGTAACCACCAGATTCAGCAAGAACACCATCAGCACAGAAGATAACGAAGACAGAAACTAACTGAGTATAACCATCGTTGATAACCTTATATCCTGTACCACCAAAAGATACAATCGTGAATGCAGATGCAACCATCGACTTACCCTGATTGGGGAAGGATGCTGTTCCGTCTAACTCAAGACCAGGGAATGGGCAGTTGGGTTGCTTAACCTTGGCACCATCAACCTCAGCACCGCCACCACCTAGGAAGGAGATAACAGATGCGTTCTGGGTGTATGGAGATGCCTCGATAATTGGATAGTCATCGTAATCACCACGAATTGCTAGTCTGTTGTTATTAGCATCAGAAACAAAGTTATCTGGATACGAAATAATTTGTGAAGTATCATATAGAGAATTGCTAGTTCTAGATGTAGCACCAGAAAGAACTGTTCCATCTAAGATATCTTCAAAAAGATCCATAGATGTATTGATGGAAGAAGCAACGTTAGAACATTGTGAAGTTTGTCCCGTGCTGTATACAAGTACAGAGTTGTTAGTTGTTCTAACAAATGTATGTGCAGATTGTGGTAAATGCTTGAGGCAATTAGTTGCAGCAGTTACGAATGTATGTGCAGATTGTGAAATCTGAGTAATTGATCCTGCAGCACCACTTACAAAAGTATGTGCTTCACCAGAAGCAGCACCACCAGCTCCTACGTTAACTGTAACAGTTCCAGTTTGTCTCTCGATACCATTAGCTAATGCACTTACAAAAGCATGTGTGCCTGTGTAAGAGGAAAGACCAGTATTAATTTCAAAAGTATCGGTAGTTACATTACTAATTTGTACCCATTTGTTACTCAACTTATCATAGTTGGCACGAGGATATGTTTTGTTTACTGAATTTCCATCCAGATCACAAGTAAAAGTTAGACTATCGTTAGCAATTTTTACATAATCTCCATTTGCAAAATTATGTCCAGCACTTGTTATAACTAACTTTCCACTAGATGCTGTGTAGACAGCATTGGTAGCTGTATGTTGACTAGAAGAAACTGCTGTGATATTTAAAGATGCACCTGAAGCGGGGTCAGATGGTCTTGGATATGTTTCTACAGTTGTATTACCATCACCATTATAGTCACATGTAAATGCTAGAGAATTATCTAGAATTACAATTCCTTTATTAACATCAAGACCATGCTGAGTTCCAAGTTCTAGAACTAATTCACCAGTAGATGCATTGTAGGTAGTTCCTGTTTGTGCAGTAAGTAATTTATTTGCAGGAGATACACCTACGTTTAATGTAATAGTTGTATCACTTACACTATCGATAGGTATAGATCTCAATGCGTATGGGTCATGACCTGCTCTTGGATATGTTTTAGTAGCAGTATTTCCATCCATCGTACATGTGAACGATAGACTATCAGTATCAAGTACAACACCTTCACCAATACTAAGTCCATGACCAGTACCAATAGTTAGAACCAGAGCACCTGTAGCAGGATCATAAGTTGCATCACTTGGAGTCCACTGTTGATCAGGACCAGATACGCCAACATTAATTGTAAATGTATCTGCAGATGTTGATGTTACTGCCAGAGCATTGCCATATGCAGTTTGACCAGATTGAGGTAAACTATGCTCAGTGGCATTACCGTCCATTGCACATGTAAATGTGAATGATTCTGGAGAAAGACTAATACTATTACTTGTAGTAACACTATGACCTGTCACAGTCATTGTGAAATCACCATTAGCAGGATTATAGGTAGCTGTTGATGGTGTATGCTGTGCTATTGGAGCGCCTGCATTTGGATCTGGAAGAATATTCCAATCTTCAAATCTTGGAATAGGTGAAGTTAGTACAGTAGGATTGTAAACAATAATAGTTCCATCTGTTACTGCACTTACAAATGAATGTGATGAACCAGAAGCAGCTCCTGCATTACCAACGTTACAAGTAACTGTGGTGACACCACCAGAAGATTGAACATTAGTGATGGCATGACTCTTGCCATAATTATCATCAGTTTTTAATGGACTTGAGTGTGTTCCAGTAACACTGTTATATGTACATTGGAAGGCAATTGCTTCTTCTTTAAATGCAATTCTATCTCCTACATTAGGAGCAATGAGAGGATCAGGGAAGATTACCTCTAATGCACCAGTAGAAGCATTGTATGTTGCGTTAGTTGGAGTGAGATCAACATATGATCCATCAGTCCAGTTACGCATTGCTGCGATAGCATATGTTTTAGCTCTTTGATATGCAAAGATAGTTTCTGCTCTTTGTGCTTCTGGAATACCAGTTAAAGCAGTTTGTGTAAAGTAAGATTCGGCAGCTATAACAATATTCTCATTACCACCAAATGTTAAATCTTTTGCTAGATTACTTAACGTAATACCAAGATCTCTTTTACATTTTCTTTCGTTTGTGTTATCAAGTGAGAATAATGGAAACTGACCTAATGTATCACGTAATGCTTGATCAGCAATTAGATACTTATTTCTTTCAATTAAGTATGCAGCATCCAGATAAGTTCCATTTTGATTCTTGGTAATAAGATCAACCCAAAGGAATGATAAAGTATCAATTGCAGATTTAACATCAGCACAAGCTGGAGTACCCGCAGTTGCTGTGATGACTGTATCATCAAAGTATCTTGTTACAGAAGAATATACAGGAGAATAAATTGGATCTGATGGAGTACCGTCACCAGTTCTCCAGTTTCTCATTGCAAGGATACAAAGTTCTCGTGCATATTCAATCGCACGGAAGTTTTGAACAATTTCATCCTTGATGTATGCAATATCACCACCAAGAATATACTTCTTAGCTGCTTCAATAATGTTGAAGTTTGAACCAAATTCTAAATCTCTTACTAGAGCATTAACAAAGTGAATAACGTCTTGGCGGCATTGCTCATCACCGTCACTTCCTGTGTTATCTCCACTAGTTGGGGAACTATAAGAAGGGTAAGTTTTTTGACCAGCATCACAGGATAGTAGAATGTCTGCTAACTTAATGGTATCATCTTCTACTAAAGTTGATAAAGCAGAATCTACTGTGATAGTTGCATAACCTGTTATGATATTATCGTAACTAAAGTTAGTAATATTTACAGTTGTATTTTCAAATTTAACTGTACCACCAGAAACATAAGTATGAGTTACTGGAGTCTGACCTAAGAATACTTTAAATGTATCTCCACCACCAGTGATTTCAGATACCTGATAATAGTCTTTAGCAAATTGTCTATTGATTCTTCCTACAACTTCATCTGCAATAAACTCTCTGTTATTACGTAGGAATACACAAGCATCTTGGAATCTTCTTTCTACAGGAGTAGATAGAGGGAATGTGTTTGGTGAGTTTAGTAGTGATAGAGTAATTACTTTTGAAAAACTCTTAACAGTTGCAAATTGACCAGGATCTAAGTTAGCATCTGTGATAGATGGAACTTTTTTAGGAATTACAAATCTTCTGCAGCGACCATCTGCATCTTCTAAGACTTTATAAATTCTTTGCTTACCATTTAGAAGTGATAAGTCAGGGTTTGAAGTAGGAAGATTTTCAATTAAAATTTCCTGACCTTCTTTAAACTCGTGAGTATTTGTTCTACCAACTAGTGCGTTAGTATAGAAGACAACACCACCAAGATCTTCTGCATTACCAAACTGAGCATTTTGGAAACCACCTGTTGTAATACTTGGATCTCCTTGTAAAGAGAAATCAAGTCTAGAAATAGGTAGAGTTGTGGTGTAATCTTCATCTACTGCTACAACCTCACCTTCTGCTCGAATTGATTTAATAGCAGTAGTGTCAATATTTTCAGTTTGTGCAGTAGCTTGATTGATTGCATATGTACCACCAACACCAGTTGCATCCCATGTGGGAGCATTTAGAATTGGGAAGAATGTTACATCCCAAATATTACTTGCAGATTGCGTAGAATCAATCGCAGAAACTTCATAGAATCCTGTAAAAGCATTACCTGTGGATGGTGTTCCTACTAATTGTACTACTGTACCACCAGGAATAGTTCCAGTTGGATCTTGTGTAAATCGTAAAGTGTTTGGTCCCTGTTGACCAGTAATAGCAAGGTTGATAGCACTACCTGCACCAGCAGATGTGATATATGAGAATTGCTCACCTTCAACAAAGGAACCAGATTGTAATTGGACATCAATTGTACCATTTACATATGCACTAGCACCTATTGTAGTTGCAAATTTAACGTCAAATATTTTTGCTCTAGAACCAGTGTTAACACCTTTTACAATTAAACCAGATACTAATGTAGCAAGACCTGTATTGTTTTGGAAAGAAACACGGAACTGCTGTGGTCCAAAAATTTGATGACCAACTGGGAATGATGTACCAAAATCACCATTAGCTTCTCTGTCAACGATAACTCTTTGCTTATCGTCAAAGACCATAGCAAAATCCCAAGTAGCAACTGCATCGCCATTGGAATCAATTTGGTCACGATAAGTAACACCAATTACATAGTTCTTATCACCAAACTTAACAATGTGTTTGCCAGGATTAGCAGGACGAATGATGACCAAACGTAGGTTATCACCAACGATGGAAGAATCGGGTGGTAGTGAAATTGGGTTATCTTCTACATAATCACCACCAGATACAATAATAGTTTCTTTAACACCAGGCGTTTTCCATGCCTCTTGTGCTGCTTTTTTAATTGTTCTAACAGGGTTTACAGCAGATCGACCATCATTAAGGTCAGAACCAATCTGTTGTGAAACGTAAATACGACCACCAACGTCATTCGTTGCTAGGTTGAGGACGTATTCTGTAGTAGCAATCTTGTCTGATCTATCACCCAATAGAGGTGTAATAGATCTTGGGAATACACCAGAGTCTCCAGTATCATTATATCTAAACTCATTTGGATCGTTGACGCGGAAACCAATGTGTTTGAAGTCAACATCACCGTTTTTGATGATACCATCAACGTGTTCTGGAGCTTCAGAACCAGTTTGACCAGTGTTTAATGCTTGATAAACATTAGCTCCAAAATATCTGTAAGAATCTTTTTGTAGAATAACATTAGCAGACCATAAAATGCCTGTGTTATTCATGTAATTCTTCAGGTTTGGACCCCTGAAGTTAGCATCTGGAGTAATAAAGTTGTCAATATCTAGGTTTAGAATTCTTGCCGTATCAGAAATGATAGACGTAGATGTTCTAATAGCACCATTAATATCAAGTTCATAATCAACAGTATCAAGGAAAGCAGTAGCAGTAGCACCAGAACCACCACCTTCAGAAATAGTAACAATTGGAGCAATGGTATATCCGCTGCCAGGATTATTAACAGCAATTGTAGTTACTTTGCCATTAAAAGTAAATGCGGAAGCAAGAGCTTGTATACCACCAGCAGCATTAGGAGGTCCGATAGTTACTGTTGGGTTTACAGTAAATCCACTACCTGCAGTGTCGAGAACGATATTATTAACTCTTTGCCCAGTTCGGTTAATACCGACACGGGGTAATTGCGTAGTAGAGTCTAACTCAGTTCGCAAGACTTCTTTTTCGTCTGCTCCTGTGCCAACTCTAATCGTGGCTTCATTATCACCGATAAGTTTAGGATTTACGCCCCTAATCTTTTCTTTATCGGAATTAATATGAAAACTCATGGTGTTCCCGTGCTTTTGACTTTTTTCCTATTCTATATTTAGCATCAAGCCCATGCAATACTGATAACTTCTGTGGATGAAACCCACTTAATAGTTGCAGTTGTACCAGCTCTTACTGTGTTATAGCTAAAAACGTTTGTTCCACCAGTAGGTTCAATCCCCCAAGTTTCACCTGTAGGAATATCATCTTTAATTACTGTTTGGAAACTAGACATAATATTTACATTTCCTGATCCATCACATGAGACCGCAGTCTCAAATTTGACAGCATATACAGTTCCTGAATCATTAACTGCAATGATGTTTCCTGTGACAAAATTTAAAGTAGAATTTGCAATAGGAATTTTTGTTCCTAATCCATCCAAGTCAAGAGTAGAGGTGTTAAGACCTCGTAAAATATAACGAGTTTGTGAACTATCTGTGAAATGCCTGTTCTTTACTTCTAGAGTATTAAAATCTTTTGCATTTCTTTCTTCATCAACAATAACAGTTTTGCCGATAGCAAATCCACCTTTAGAATCAAATTTTTCGGTTGTAGTTGCCATTTTTATTTCTTAGTAATAGTAGATACGATAGTGATCTCGATTTGATGACCAGTGGTGAGGTCTGATCCAACTGTAAAATTGATTCTAGCAAAGTTGCCAGATGTTCTTTCAAAAGTAGGGACAATTAGTTGTTGTCCTGTTCTGACATTACCATACTCTGTATGGAAGATGTCTGTTCCATTATCTATAATACCAAACTCAAAGAATTCTCTATCATTATTATTTAAGTTCTCAGCAACTACAACTGTCTTAGCTCCTACCGCTGCTTGAGCATCGTAGATATCAGATCCACTGGAGTTTGCAGAACCTTTTGTTAGAGTTACTTTTTCTGTCAAGATCTTAGTGTCTGCAAGTTCAAACTCTTTGAGATCTCCATCAAAAACTTTTACTCCAGTAAAGTTACCTGTACCAAATGAGGTATTGAAATAAACATCACCTTGATTGTCAAGTCTAAGAACTGGGTCAACTGATAAACCACCTGAAAGACCTAAGTCAAAATATTGCTTACTGGTATGTAAGAATGTTCTATCTGTTTGAGTATTATCAAGAGTTGTTTCAGCATTATCAAATGTCATCAAGCTTGCTGTAATTTCAAACTCGCTAGATGTGCTTGAGATAATAGTATCTACGCTGTAGAATTCAAGTGCGGATGCGGTAAGACGCATCGTATTTGTTCCATCATTGTAGAAGTATAATATGTTTTCGTTTGCACCAGGTGCAGTTTCGGGAATAATATAAGTGTTTTGATCAACGTCTTTTACTCCACCAAGAGAACCCCAGTTGGTTCCGTCATATCCTTCAAACTGACCAGCAGTTGTATTGAATCTAACACCACCCTGTATTACTGAACCTCTGTCTGCATCAGAACCAGATGGAAGTGCTAAACTGGTATTTGTATTACATACAATTTTCTTACCAGAGTTTGGTTGTAAAGTAATATCATTAAGATCTGTAGAGATAATGTTATCTCTAAGTCTTAAATCTCCATTGATTACTAAAGGAGAAGAACCTAATGGATCTAATCTAATTTCTTCAACGTCAACAAATGTTAGAGGACCAACTGCAAGACCCCAGAAAGTTAATGTGCAGCTACCATTAGTTACAGCACCACTTGTATGTGTAGGTTCATTACCACTTGTAGCAGTGTTACCTGCTACTGTAACTTCGTATAAATTATTTTTGTGCTTTAGATATGCACCAACTAGTACAGGTGCATTAGCAATCCAATCTGTAAATGCTGGAGCAGATGTATTTGCAGACTTGATAGTCTTATTAGTTCTAAACTCTAATTCATTTGGTGTAAATTTAACAGTATTAGATCCATCATTGTAGAACCAAAGTGTGTTATCATTAGAACCAATTGAAAGTTCTGCAGTAATGTAAGTATTACCATCTAGATCTCTAATACCACCAAGTGAAGACCAAGAAGAGGAAGAAGCACTATAACCTTCATATTGATTACTATCTGTGTTATATCTGATCGATCCATTTTCTGCGGCACTAGCACCAGGACGTTGTGCAGATGTACCAGCAGGAATGTTGATAGAACCAAAACCAGTAACTTTGGTGACCTTACCAGTAGGTGCAGTTAGAACTAGGTCACTACCAGCATCGGTAGAAATAACATTATTCTCAATAGTTATTTTGTCATTGATATTTAATTTATCTGTAGTCTTAAGTTCACCCGAAGTAAGAACGTTACCGTCTGCCTGAGTAACAGTCAATCCACCAACTGTAAAGTCTGCAGTAGACTCTACAGAAGTTCCTGTTAAAGTAAGAGCAGCATCTGAAGTAATTAATGGAGTTGTAACGCTAGTGGTTGCTGCAACAGTTGTAGAAGAAACATCAGGAGCACTGAGAGTATCAATAGTACCTTCAGTAGCTTTAATATCAGCAACAGTTACCTCACCAGTAAGAACTTCCATTGTGACGATATTCACAGATGAAATATCCGTAGCTCTTAGAATTAATCCACTACCAAATACTTTAGGATTATTTGGATCAATGGTGATTAATGCTTCTTGATTATCTTCACCACCTTCATTTTCATGACCAATACCAGAATTACAGAAATAGTAAAGGTTTGGAGTTACAGAAGTAACAGTTAGATCGAGATAGTCATTACCTTTCTCTACACCATCAGTATATTCAACACCAGAGAAATTAACAACCACAGCACCTGCTGTAGTTGGAAGAAGAGAAACAGTTACTTGAGTAGCACTATCAATAGAAACAACTCTTGTATCAGATGCTAATACACCAGCACCGCTAACAGTTGAAACAAGCATTCCTTCTACAATTCCTGTAGTGGATGCCACGGTTAGAGTATAACTAGCTACATCTAATGTTGTGCTAACATTCTCTACTAAACTTGGAGCATATGGTCCGTCTCTAAATTCACTAAGAGCAAATTGGTGACCAGATACACTGTTATCACTCAAATCAAATCTATAAGTGTTACCAACATAAATTGTCCACGATGGAGTAATTTGTGGTCCAGATCCAACGTCAATTAAGAATCTAAATTCAAGAACAGATGCTGTATCAACTGTATATTGTGTTCCAGCAGCACCAGTCTTAACAAATGTATTTCCAGAAGTAAATAAAGTTGCTTGATCTACTTCAATTAAGATAGTAGAAATATTACCACTGCCATCTAAAGCAATATCTACAATTGTAACTGGGGTGGCAACATTTACGGTGTCTGCTGTAATTGTAATATCATCTGCAGGCGTAGCTCCACCAATTAAGTTACCAGCAATAGTTAAAGTATCACTATTAGAGTATCCTAGACCAGCAGCATTGAGAGTTACGCCAATAATTAAACCATTGGTGCTTCTCTCTACATCAAATGTTGCACCACTACCACCACCAGCAGATGTTGATGCAACACCAGTAAATGATCCCTGCTCATCTGATGTGAATGTTAGGTTGATACTAGCAGTTTGAAGGAATGCAGCAGATAGTGTTACTTGAGTTGCACTATCAACAGATGCAACAGTGACATTAACTCCAATGTTACCACTTGCGTCTTCTGTTACTTGGTCTCCAATATTAATACCAGTCGTGTCTGCAAGAGTTGCAGTAAACTGTCCTTGGACACAACTACAAGCAAGAGGACCAGTTGTAGCTGGTGTAATATCACCACCAGTAAATGAAATATTTGTAATATCTCCAGCTAACTCTTCTAGTGTATCGCTACTAGTAATTGTTGTACCAGCAATAGTTTGAATTGCAGTAATCTTTTGAACGTCTTTAACCGTTACTGGATAACTGATAGGTTGAGTTAGGTCACCAGCATTTGCTGTAAACTCATCATCTGCAGAGTAACCGTTACCTACGTTAACTAAAGTGAAACTTCCTACTTCGCCAAGAGTGTCAATTGTGTAACTAAAATCGTCCGCTGGGTCGCCAAATGCAGGAACAAAATTAACAACAGTCGGTCCAAGTGCAGTTGGAGCATCTGATAATGTAACAGTGGTAGCACTATCAACGTTAGCAATAGTTGTGTCTGCTGTTAATACACCTGTACCACTTACTTTTTCTACTTTATATCCAATAGAAAGTCCTGTTGTATCTGCAAGAGTAAGTTCGTTTGGATTTGAAGTAGAGAACGTTACATTTGCTGCACCAGCTACAATTGGATTTGAAGACAGTGTTAATTGTGTTCCACTATCAATAGATACGATTGTGGTTGCCTGATCAAGTTGTCCAACGTCTCCAGCAGCTCCATTTGCGTTTAGTCCTGCTTGTAAACTAGATGTATCTGAAATAGTAATCTGAGCACTGCCTGTGCTTAGAGTTGCAGAGAATGCTGCAGATTCGCCAGGTAAGTATACAGATTGATTTGCAATTTGTGCAGGTAGTCTTAGTACATCACCAACTTGATATCCAGATCCTCTGTCATTTAGAATAAAATTAGTAAGATCACCAGGAACATTGGTAACTGTAAATTGGAACCCAGATCCACCACCATTTCCTACAGTAGAATCAGCTACGCTAAGTACATCTGTATTTTGGTAACCAGCACCACTATCAGTAATTGTTACACTAGTAACTGTACCTGTATTAACAACGTTGTTAACTGTGTAAAGGAATCCAGATCCTGTTCCGCCAATATTTACAAATGCTAATTGTAGTCTATCTCCATTTTTATATGTGATACCTGGATTAGTCCAAGTAACATCACTCACTATGCCTCCTGAAACAGTGACATCAGCAAAACCTTGCCATCCATAGTAAGTATAAGTTGATGTGTCTTGTAGGGTAATATTACCGCCTGCAGGACCCATTCCAGGATGGTTTGCACAATCATAACGAACAATTTGAGTACCTGTATTACAATCAGGTTTCATTACAACATCAGTAAAGCATCCTGCCTGACCATGAACACCAGCAGTAAACCATTCAAACTTATCTCGGAAGTCAATACCGTTGCCATTAGCAAGTTGGAAAGTTAATCTATGATCACTTCCTGCTTGTCCTGGATTAGCTCCTGCTATTGATGCGTCAGAAAGATCAAACCTATACGTGTTACCAACATCTAATGTCAGTTGAGGTTTATCTGCTCCATCAATGTTGTAGATAAAGTTTGGTTCACCTGCTTGTCCCGCATTGGGGTTAGCTACAGAAGTAACAACAAATGTTTGAACTGGTTCGTTGAAGAAAGATGATTGAGAATACACTGCGTCAGTGTATCCAGAACCAGCATTGGTAATAGTACCAGATGGTGTTGATGATCCATCAATTTCAATGGTAGCTTCTGCTCCAGATCCATTCCCTCCTGTAAGAGGTACTGCAGTATAAGTTCCTGGAAAATAAGCAGAACCAGCAGTTGTAAGAGTACCTTCAAGAGCAGTAATCGTGAAACTAGCAGTTGCTCCAGTTCCATTGCCTCCACCAAGAGGAATTGTTAAATAATCGCCAGGTGTATAACCAGTTCCAGCATTTGTAATAGAACCATCAAATGATAGAACTTCAATGTCTGCAGTAGCGTTTTGTCCAGTACCACCAATTAAAGGAACTTCTGTATATGTACCAGTATCATATCCACTACCACCACTAACTAAAGTAACTAGCGATTGTGCTAGTTTTCTTTGCTGAATATTAAAATCTTGATATGCTGTAAGTTCTGATAACTTATAGTCAATAATTTTCTTACCACTATTGACAAACCCTAGAGTTTTTATACCAGCTTTGTAGATACCTAATTGTGTATCTGTACTAAACTTAAGTGAAGGATCGCCAACTAGACCGTCTCCTAGTTGTAAGTTACCTGTTGATAGATCACTACCACCAGATGTGACGTTGAAAAGAGCTGTGCTAAGTTGATTGATCTTTTGCCTTTGAGACTCAAAGGTATCAGTCTTAGCTACGTTAATTGCTGGCATTTTTTATTAATCCGTGCAGTAGTGATTTGAGTTCAGAGACTTCATTCTTCAATGTATTTATGTCGTCCAATGCGGAACTTAACTGCATAGATTTCCTTCTTGCAGCTATAGCAGAATCGTCCAAATTCAAGATGGCACCAGTGTTTTGGTCTCTTACGAGACCATCATGTCCATCAACTTTTACAAAGTCCATATGCGGAAATTAGAATGCAGCAACTGCACGGATGTCTTGGATCTTAGGTACATATGCTGGATCCACACCTTTCATTACAATTTTGATTGCAAACGATGAATATTCTGGTAAATTTGATGCAGTATATTTAAGATCTTGATATGCAGATTGCTTCTCTACAATTCCAGAAATTGTGTTTTCACTAGTTGCAATTTCGTATGTGTCTGGTTCTCCTTTTTTATTAAAGTAGATCCAATCAATATCGTCAAAGTTTTCTTGACTTGATGCTTTCTTAAACTTATAGAATACTTCTAAGTTTGAAATATCTTTGACGTTTGCAAGTAGATGTACATCAATTGCAGTAGCTGGACTTGTAATGGAAACTTCTTTGGTTATATACTTAGCAACAGCAGATCCATTCTTAGATGTATCTTCACCAACAAAGTCTAAACCATTTGTATACATTACTTTACCAACCTCAAGATATGACTTCTCTTCATCTGGTTGATTAGGATACTTAACAAAGTCTCCTACACGGAAGATATCAGCAATTTGATCTGCAACAACAGCATTTCTATTATATAAAGCACTATCAATAATTCTATCTGTGAAGTTATTATTGATAGGATTCGCATCAACTCTTAAAGTTAACTTTTGTGTTTGACTATTCCAGATAGTAGCTTTACCAGTGATAATATTATCATATGTCTCTAACATAACAGATGGATTGCGTGCTACGATAGTTGCAGCATCTGCAATAGTTGTTAGAACTTGAGTTGGATTTGAATCTACTGTAACTGCACTAAGACCTAATTGATTTCCTAGAGTTACAGTTTCTCCTTTCTGGAAGAATTGACTTGTCTTAACTCTTACGTATACAACTTGACCGACAACTCTAGCAATAGTTCCTACTGCTTTGGTAGTAGATCCTTTGATTGTCTGGTTATCTTGTAGATCAGTACCACCATTACCCGCAAGATTAAATTGATAAACTGGATAGAATTCAATAACTTGATCTCTTCTTCCAAATCTATCTTCTTGTCCAGTAGCATTTTCAATTCTATTTGATACTGTTTTAACAGTAGCACTAGAGAGATCAATAATTGGACTCAAATGAGACACAGTAGACGATAGAGTCATCTTATATGTAAGTGACCGAGATAGATTGTTTAAAGTTTCATTAATATTAGATGCAATAAACTTCTGATTAGTGAAGTAATGTGGTTCATTCAAGAAAGTCTTTTCATAATCAGGTTGTGAATATGAAGTATAGTTAGTTGTAGTAGAGTCTACTGGAACAACATCAGTTGTTTTAACTTCTGTTGATAAAGTAGTTCCAGTAAATGATAGATAAGAAACTTGTGGATATAGAGTTTCATACTTTCTGTTTGTAGATGCATATACTGCAGATCCACCACCAATAGAATTACCAGCAGCTTGAGAACTAGAAATAATATTATATGAATCAATACCAGAATTACTTACTTGGAATAATGTGCTATTTAAAACTGATGATGTAATACCACCTGTTTCTAATGCAGTCCTATAGAAAACATAAGAACCACCAGTATCTTCAAAACTGTGATCTCTATGATTTACTTTAACAATAGAATTATTATTCTTGAATAACTTAGAACTGGAGTTGGTATTAGCACTTGCGTTTGTCTCGAATGGATTTTGATCTAGAAGTTCATAACCAAGACCTTTATTCTTAACTAGAAGTTCTGCTGGTCTAGTTGTATCAAACTGAGCACGATACATAGTGAACTTAAGATCCTCGAAGATATCTTCAGTCCAACTTTCGGTATTCTGGGAACGGTATACCGAACCTAGAGATGGTTGAGTTGTAATAACCGTACTTGTAGCAATATCAGTATCACCAAGTTTAGAAGACCATAGTTCATAATCAATCGAATCTGTTTCAACAATAAGAGCATACTCTGTATTATTTTGTAGATATACAGGATAATCAAATGCAAAGTGTGTAGGTGTGGTAGATTGAGTTACTCCTGTTTGATCAGTAGCTACACCCATTCTAACTGCAGGTGTGTCAATCTCGATGAATGTCTGAATTTCACATCCTCCAGCACCATTACCAACACCTTTAATAACAACAGAAGGTGCTTCTGTATATCCAAAACCAGATAGCGAAATCTCAGTATTGTAAATCTTACCACCTGATACTTCGATTCTTGCAGTAGCAGTAGAACCACCAGGTAATTGTGGACTCTCAATAGTTAGAATTGCACTGTCATAGTTAAGACCAGTATTTGTAACTCTAATATCAGATAACTTACCACTATCTTTTGCAATAGCAAGAACAAAGTCTGTTGCATTTGTTGCATTTGCAAGAGTTACAGACGGAATAGTTAGGTCTTCATTAGGACGGAAAGATTTTCCATTGTGGTTGCTTAGAACTACAGTATAAACTTGCTCATTGGTGAGACTATATTTACCAGATGCAGTAGCTACTAGTTCTACATTATTCTTATCAAAGATCTTGAGGATAGGACCAGAAGCAGCAGAAGATGCACCAGTTACATTTTCTCCTTGGGTAACTGACATATTTCCACTAGCAAAACACTTGATAAAAGTATTTGGAGATAAGGTTTTTTCAGAACCAGGAATAATATTCTTGGCAGGTTTCTCTGCATCTACATTGGTGATGTAAGTCTTAACAGGAATATTTGTACTCTTCTTACTGAAATATAAATCTAGACCAGTTACGAAACATCCACCATCTAAATTTTCAATTTTAAATGTTTGAGCTAGTGGATTTGGTCTAATAGGATTGTCAGTGTTACTTTCAATAAACTGAACACCCTCATTAGATTTAAAGATTGATGGTTTTGTAGATACAATACTAGAGGGATTTTCTGGTAAAATACCAGTAGCATAATACTTAATTTCTGTATAAGAATCTACACCAAGTTTTGATTCATTAGTTGCACTAGAAGTAAATCTAAATGTTAGTTCACCAGTAGTGAAGTTTAATTCTTCTGCATCTTCATCATAAGATACAGTATCAACATCTCCAGACCATGTAGCATTTTGTGTTGGAGGATTGCCAGCAGGAATAATAATCAAACCAGATGCATTACCATATTCATCTGTAGTAATTGTTCCATTAAATGCAGATAGTGAGTTACCAGCAATGCCAGTATATCTCAAATCAGGATTGACCCAACGACTAATATCTCTTCCTTCTAAGAACACATAGATTTTAGTGTTGGGTTTCATTCTACCAATTTTAAATTTAACAGGAAGACTTCTAGTATAGAAAGCTAAAGATGTAGAAACAATGTTATCACCAACAATTTTAGTCTGTACACCTTTTCCTACCTCATTATTTTGAGGACTAATATTAGAAGAACTACCAACCGATGCTGATGTTACAGAAGTAGATGCAATTTGAGAATTAACACCACCTAAAGAATTAATTGATGTAAATGTCGAAGATGCTCCAACCCAATTGACTACAAAAGAATTAAAGAGACTGGAGAAACTCTCTTTTACATTTTCTTTAGCTAGGAAAATATTAAAGAGATCTGTGTTTGTATCAACAACTACAGGTTCTTCTGTTTGATCATACCATTGATCAATAGCAGGAGAAAGATCACTATCACCAACATATTGAAGAACAACAAATGGATTTGGATTTAATTTTCCAGAAGCAAAACTATTTCCTAATAGAGATAGTGGAGAGTATGGTAGAGTTACCATATTACCAATTTTCTTATAACCAGAAACAGTTCTTTGATCTTCTCTAGTATTAACTTCTACGAGATTAATAGAATCTTCTTTTGCTTGTGGACGTAAGACACTTTGCTGACTGTCTACTGCACATCTGTAATCAAGAGAAGATAGATTACCAACTCTATGTGCTTCAAAATTATCGACAAAGAATCCAGACTTAAATCTATCAAGTCCAATCTCATCCTTAACTTGCATGTTAAGAGCTTGCTGTTCTAAGATGCTGAGTGTAGTATAATACTCAAGACGCTCAATACGCTTCTCCAATTTACCAATGTCACGCATTGTGTAACGACGGTTATCAACTGGAGTAATCCTTACATCCTTACTGGTCTTTGTGAATGCAGGAATATGTGCATAGAAAAGAGGCACAGCATCTTCAATAGGATCTGGTTTGGATGGGTTGAGTGAAGAGTTACCTTCTTTGATGATAAAGTTTCCATTCTGATCTAAGAAGATACCATCAATACGATCCAAGTATTGTTTCTGACTGAAAGAGAATGTAAACTCTAGATTTATATCAGGAGCAGGACTACTTGCAATAATAGCACCAGAACCAGCAAAGGATCCTTGAGTTCGTTCTAATATTGCAGTATCAAGGAAACCAGGAATAATAGCAGTGGTATCTACTTTTGGTCTAAAATCAATAACATTTTTGAGTTCTGTAATACCAAGAACTGAAGAATTGAAGGAAGGAACTTCATCTTCAGCAACACCTGCATCATGCAGATAGCTATCGATTGTACAGAAATCACCTTGTGAATGCTCAAAGTAATCAAAAGCAATTACAAGTTGACCAGTTGTTTCTTCAAAACCAGGTTTTAGAACAATACGAGAAACATCATAGATTGTATCTCTCTGACCATCATCAAATGTATATCTTGATGTAACATCAGTACCAGAAATTAGATTACCAGCAGTATCAATCTGCGGTGGTTGAGAAGAAGTTCCCTCATAAACATATCTAAGTTTAAATGCATCAGAGTATGATAGAATTTCTACAACTTCTGTATCATAGTCTGTTCCTCTTAGAGGTACAACACGGTCACCAGCAGATGTAACTGTAATTCTCTTATTTCTAACTACAGTCTTAAGTCTTGGTTTTGCGTTAGATACTTCTAAAGTTGCAGTCAACTTAAGTTTAGGGAATGTTCCATTAGCAGGAATAGTACCAAAGTATGTTGTTGGTAACTGTAAACTAATACTACCAGAAGTAAGACCACTGGATGTATCAGTAGAAGAAGTAATCTCTACATCATCTTCTTCTAAAAAGATAATATCACCCTTAACAATATCAGGTGCATCACCAGGATCAATAACAGTAATAATTAAATTTTCTTCACTGAATGCAGCAAACCTTTGTGTTCCAAATGGTAATTGTGCAGCAAAAGTAATAACACCACCACCAGAAGATGCAGTAGTTACAAAATCTCTACGGAAGAAATATTTGATCTTGGTGTCATCGCCACCAGCAGAAACTTGAGAAATTTGCTTGCTTCCAGTAGAAAACAGAAGTGTGCCACTTGTAGAATTGTCTACCTTTGGACGTAACCTTACAATACTTGCATTAGTAACAGAACCTGGTAAAGCTGTGTCTAGATAAATTCTAGATTTATATGCTCCCTCTTGTTGTGTAGCAAATTGTACAATTGCACGAACTAAGTTGTTGTCATCGTCAGAGAATTGAATTAGATCTCCTTGTTGTACATCAGTAGATGCATCAGCACTAAAACTAGTAGACTCAACAAAAGTAGAACCCTGAGTACCAAAGAATGTATAATTTGTTACAGTTTTAATTTGTGAATACTTTTGACTGTTAATTACAACATCTGCAGAGAAACTATTTGCATTTCCTGAACCATAGGAACAACCAAGAGACTTGACATTCTGTGGAGTGTAAGTAGTTACTGTATCTCTATAAAGAACTGGAACAATAGCAGCAGCTGAATTTGGAGCTCCAGAAGCATCTGGATTCTTAGCTGTTACAGCTGGTGGTTGTGCATACTCTACACCAACAGCAGATCTATTGCTAATCGCTGCTTTATAAATTTTTCCATCAACACTCTTTAATAATTCAATTTTAGAATTATCATATTCTAATCCATTAATTAAAAGTGTTACACCATCTGCATATCCTAAACCTCTATTCTGCACAACAAAATGTGAGATAGTATTTTCTTTAGCAATTCTTACAGTATTACCATCTTCATCTCTAATTGTTTCACCAGGTAAAAATCTACCAGATAATGTTGTTACAAACAGAATAGTTCCTGTAGTGTATACACCTGAAGGTGTTCCTTCTACAACACCATAAGCTCCACTGTCTACACCAAAAACATACTTACCTTCATCATATCCAGCTGGAGTTGTCTCAATAATAATCTTGGTGAAGAATTGTGGGTCGAAATATGAAATTCCAAACGTTGTATTGTATGCATTAGTTCCAGCAGCTAAACGACCTTTGGAAAGAACAATATCAGAATCTGAATTAAAACCTGAACCTCTTTCTTTCAAGAAGAAATTATTGGGTTTTACTTTACCAATAATAGGAGTAATAGTGTTGCTGTAATCTACAATAAAACCAAATTCAGCACCTCCCGATGCAGCATCCCCTTCAGTTAAATAAATGTTTCTCTTCTGCTCGGTATCAGATAGATCATATTCTAATAGCAGTTGTTCTAATTCGTTTTTAGGACCAAATACAGTTAGTTCTAAGAACTGAACTGATTCGGATGCATTAATAAGTGGTTTGTTTGTAGTAGCAAATGAAAGAGTTTTAAATGATCCAATAGCAGTTGGTGTACCTACATCACTTCTAGTTTTGATATAGAATAATTCACCAAACTGAGTTTGAAAAGTTGAATCAGTTACAGATCCAATAAGAGTAGTTGGACTTGTAATCTGTAAGGTGATAGTTTTAATACCATCATTTGCAGAGAAGAATTTTCCTCTCCTATCAATTGTTTGTCTATGATCTGTTGTAAGTTCTGTGTTATTAAGACCAATAGAACCGTCATTAAACGATGAATATAAAAATACATCAGGATATGCAGTAAGTTCAGATCCTTCTTTGTTTAAAGGAACACTACCATATACGTTTGTAATACAATAAGAAGGTAAACCTCTAGATTTTAGAGTTACATTATCAGAAGAAAGACTTTCTCTAGCTTTATTGATTTCTAGATACTTAGTTTCTTTATTGACAATCTCATAACCTTTAATGTATGCTTTACCAGGACCTACACTAGCAATCATCTTTCTAGCAGATGTTCCAGCATCGTATCCGTTGTATAGACCAAATTCGTCTACAGCATAGAAACCTTTGTTCTTATCCTTTTGTGCCCACTCTCTAATATCAACAGAGAAGTTGTCAACAACATAATTACCAGATTCATCAAATGTTCTACGTGCTAGAGTTTGCTCTAGAACACTAAAGTCTGTAGATGAAACTTTGCTTTGTACTTGTCCTCTAGAAACAGTGAGGAGTTGAATGAAATTTTTATCAGTAATTGCATTTAGCGCAAACTCTTTTAACTGTAAAGAGATTTTTAATCTATGTGCGCCTGGTGCAGTATAGTTAGAAGAACCAATTGCATTATCATATAGAGATGCATCTTCCTCAGGAGTTACAATCTCTTCTTTAATTGTAAAACCAATTTTTGCAGATGGTTTATTATAATATTCATCAATAACTAATAGTTCTTGATTACAACGAACAAAGTAACCATTAACAAAGTAAATACCTTCTTCTACTTTAACAGCAGAACCGTAACCCATTGCAGGACTTTCTAAAGAAGTAGTCTCTTCTGTGTCTGGATTTGTTACTTGAATACTAGTTGGTAGAACACTACCATCTGTACCAACAACTAGAAGCGGTGTGTTAACACCATCAACAACTTCTAGAGTTTCACCTTGGCGGAAGGTTGGCTCTGTGTTGGAACTACCACTATTAATGTAATTTACATATAATGTATCAGCGGAAGATTCTGTTGCTAAAGTTGTTGCGAGAATAGTAGCTTTAACACCAGAAGTTAAACCAATTAGTTGTTGACCAATTAGTTGTGAAATATCATATTTCTTATAAACAATATCGTCTCCTTCCGAGACCGCAACCTCAGAAACAGACGATAATTTTACGTAATCTAATTTTGTATTAAGACCTACTTCGCCAGGTATGACAAGTTCACCTTGTTTAAAGGCATACTTGCCAAAGCTTTCAACCTGATTCTGTAGAATAGATTGAACCTGCGTTAATTCTCTGCCTTGAATCGAATAACCTGGACGGAAAAGAATCTTATAGAAATTCTTGTTCGCATCAAAGTCTTCGTAGTAAGGACTTACATTAAGGTTCGTCTTTTGAGGCATCGTACTCCGCCAATAATACTAGTATTCTCGTTGAAGTATTTAGCGAAGTAACCAAAGAGTATCAGAACTCAATTACTAACTTGATGTCTTCAATCTGGTCAGGAGCACGAGTGATTAGTCTTCTGTTCTCAACATAAATCACGTTACCAGAGTTATTTTCAATCTCTGGGTTAGCTAGACCACTTGCAAAAGTGACACCTAGTAGTGTAGAACCATAAGAAGTATCTACATTACCAGAAGCAGTAGAACTCTCTCCAGTAACAGCATTAGAACCATTAGATTCAAATGCTTGTACAATACCTTGATCGGTATGTGCATCAGAAGTTTGGATGTACTTCAGAACACCAGCAGTTGTAGAACCACTATCAAGTGTCCATGATACAACTGTACCATATGCTGTACCACCAGTTACAGTCTGAGTAATTTTTTCGTCAACGGCATAGTCTGCAGAAGCACCAGTAATCTTAATAGATTTTAGACCAGAAAGAGTATCAGCGGTTGCAAAAGTTGTAGTGCCATAGTTATATGGATCAGCAACAATACCAATACGACGGAAGTCGTTATCTACAGGGAAGTCACCTTGACCTTCAGAGTAAGTAAGGCGGATGTTTGTCATAACACGCTTACCATTGAGTTCTGTCTCATGATCAGAACCATGTCCACCTGCGGGAGCAAGAACAACTTCAATAGCACCAACAGCAGAAGCACCAGTTGCTACAGCAGATGATAAACCAGCATTAGAGAAGAGGTTGCCGTTAGTGAATAGAACGTTAGCATAAGTGTAACCTGATCCACGAGCTTCAATCTCAGCGGATGTGATTGCACCTGCACCATTTGTTACAAACTTAACTTTACCACCAGATCCATCACCCTTAATAGAGGTGTAGAGAGTCTGGGAAGCAGGAAGACCAGAACCAGCGTTTTCAACTAAAGCAACATCAATAGCACCAGCAGTAGCAAGAGCTGCAACTGCTTGTCTAGAAACATTGTTAGAAAGAACGATTGGCATGAAGTCAGAAGAAAGGAACTTCAGAACATCATCGGTAGGAATGGTGTACATATACTTCCAAATGTAACCAGCACCAGTTGTCTCAGTATAGAGACCAGTAGCAGAAGCATAGTTGCCACCTGCAGTAGATGGTTCTTCAGTTGCGTTTTGTCCAGTTGTGTTAGAAGGATCTTCACCATTGTAAAGACACTTAAATACTTCGTAAGTTGAGTTCATTACATAGAACTTAGCATCTGCGATGCTTGCAGCACCTGTTGCAGCTTGCTTACCGATTTGACCACCGCCACCAGGTGTAGCAGAGTAATCGGGTTTAAACATGTCGAACTTGGGGTTAGCTACCAAGTCCCAGTTGTAACGACGAATAACAGTTCTAGCAAATGAATCTGTGATACGCTTTGCAGCGATCATTTCATCGTACAATGAATACTTTTCTGTTTGGTTGTCTAGAGGAAGGGGTGGAACATCTTCAGTAGCGTAGCGATATACACCAGAAACTGCAGTGGCACCTGTGTCGGATCCGCCAGAACCACCACTTCTACCTTTTAAAGCAGAACCAAGAGGGGGAGCAGAGTTAACGCCAGCACTTCCAAAAACGTCGGTAAGAAGTAGGGCACTATCATAAACTGCAGCAACTGTGGCGCGGAAAGCGGTGGAACCATACGTTCCAACATACACTTCGTTACCAACTACAAACGCGGTTGAATTTTGTGTGTGAACCTCTACGTATGCTTTCCATGGTTGTGGGCGTCCCACAAAGAAGTACATTCTAGAGCGTTCCGCACTGGTATCGTTAGGACCTTCGGTTAACGATTCTAAAAATTGTTTAGCATTGAAAATCCTAAACTTATCAGAGATAATAGCAGCCATTGTTTTTCTGTTCCGACGTAGTGTTTGTGCCTGAGTTATTTATATTTATAGCAATATTTATGTAATTGCGAACGGAATCAACTCATCCCCGTTTGATATTGAGTTACTACCTCTTATTAGAGTGCATCCATCAAAGGTATTAGCAGTCTTAGATGCATATTGAATTACTGATCCACTCGAAGTGAATAGGTAACCAGCATTATCAAAGTATGCAGTATTTAGCGCAGCAATGCTGGTAGGTATCGTACCAACAGTGGTAGTTGTTGTAACTGGTTGTTGGATTGAAGGAGGTGCAAGATTAAATTTATCACCAGCAGATGTATACTGAGATTTTCTTCTCTTAGTAAAATCATCAAGAGTTAAACCACCAAAGAACCTTGATACTTCTTCAATAGTCATACCAGATACTCCCATGCCATCATCAAAAATGCCATCAAAGTGACCGATAGTATATCCAACGTTAGTGATAGCATAGTTTCCAATATACCCACTATCAGTAGTAAAGAGTGTGTTTCTAACTAGTTGCTCATTTCCATTTCTTTGAGTGACATAATATTTGTCTGCTGCGGAAACAAGGAATACACCAGAACCAACTCTTTGTGCAATTGGATTAGTCAAGAATGCAGTTTCTTGATATTTGTCAACTACACCACCTGGTGGAGGAGTAATAACAACCTCAGTAGCTTCTCTTGTTACTGACATTACAGAGGCAGGAGAAATCTGTCTCTGTACTCTCCTTTCAAATCCACCTGCAGTAGATGATGCACTCACCATACTAACATCAGATTCAGATTGGATAGAAGCAACAGCAGCAGATACAACTGCTATATCTTCAATCTGTCTTAGATATGCACCAGCAGCCCAGAATTGTTCTGTGGTGTTATCATAACCTCTAATGACTTGTAAGAATCTATCATTGATTTTTCTATTATAGAATACAAGTTCATTACCAATCATTAGTTTGCCATTAGGAGCAAACTTAGTTGTATCAGGAATGTATACAATACTGTCACCAATTTCCAGATCAACATTCAAGTATGCAGCATTCTCAAAGTAATTGGTATTACTGATTGCATTATTAGGAATTTCTACTTGAACTGTAGTAGTAATTGCTTTAGAAACAGTTGAAATAGAATTTGTAGTTATAATATCCTGCAATTCTGCAGATACTACTGTTCCACCAGCATATACATCTATGACTTTAACATCATCAGCTGATGTTTCTTCTGTTGAGAAGAATTCAATATAATCTCGTTTTGGATCTAAAGCACCACCAATAGAGAATACCTCAACTTCCTTGAGATCAAATTCTCTTTCAATAACAATCTCGGCATCACCTGCAACTTCTACTTGTACAGAACTAATACCAGTAATAGCAGAAAGACCAGACTCATCAATTTCACTGATAACAGATGTAGATGTCAATCCACCACTTTCAACATATGGGTTAATACCAATGTTGATTAGTGAAACACCAATGTCTCTTTCTTTGAGAATATCAAATCTTCTGGTTGTAATAACCTTAGGTGTGGTAGTATAACCAGAACCACCATCGATTAGATCGACACTGATTACCTGACCTTTACTTACAAGAACGTTAGCTCTTGCACCACCACCATTACCATCCAGTGACTCAAACTTAAGAACTGGTGGTGTATAATATTGATATGCAGTTGGTTGTGTGAGTGGATCATAACTGCGTTGATTCCATGTTAAAGATATTACAGATCCATTTTCAATAGTTGCTACTACAGATAAACCTTCACCTCTCGTAATTCCAGTATAAGTCTCAATTGAGACTGTACCAAAAATATCATCAGTAGTTGCTTCTCCACTTCTACCATCTTTACTGGTAGCTTCTGTAGGAAGTCTCTTAATATTTCTAAATCCCTCTTCACCTTCTACTCTGATCTTATCATTGTTAGCAAGATATACAAATGGTGCTTTATATGTTTTGCCATAGAATGTTCCAGACCACTGTCCGTTATCATCTTTGAGTAGTTTTCTATTTGCTTCGTCTTTCTTGAAGGTTAGTGTTTGATTACTAATGTCTCCATCAGCAATGACATATGTTCGATCATAATATCCCTTAACAGTAAAGGTAAAGTCTAAACCGCTTTCTATGACAGGGTTTTGACACTTAAGTTCAAATGTAACATTGTTGCCTGTTTTGATTGGATTCTTAAGTTCACCAATAACATTATATGTTCCATTAGCTCTTTGTTGCCAACAATGAATAGGTGTTCCAATTGCATCACCCATCCAACCATATGCTAGTAAGTTATCTAGAATAGGTGTGGAAGTTGTGAAAGATAATGTTCCTTGTGCAAAATATGTATCAGGAGCAAAATCATATATGTTAAGAACCTGTCCAACATCTCTACCATAAAGATATCTGATATCAACGTTATGTTCTTTCTTAATAGGACTAGCAAATGTAATATTAGGACCAGATACAGTATATGCTTTTCCTTTTACTTGTAGAATACCATCTAAGAAAACATACATGCTGTCTTCAGATTCAATACTCTGTACGGTGTAATCTTCTACATCTAAAATTAAGAAGGGACCATTTCTAATACCGTCTACCAAATTAAAGTCGATAGTGAGTCTCTTATAATTACCAACTCCAATACCAACTACTTTTTCAACAGCAGTTGGTTCACCAATAGATTTTGCACCTAGATCTTGGTCCCAAATAGGAGCTACGTCAAATTTAACTTTGTTAGGAATTACAGTTCTATCAATCCAATAAGCATCCTGCAATGGATAGTTATCAGTAAACTTAGGTCTTTGTAATATAGCATTAATAGTAACAAATAGATCTTCATCTTCTTCTGTGTTTACAGGAGTATTATCATCCCAATACAATTCAAATTCTTTGTTTTCACCATCAATATAATCTGGAAGTGATCTTGTTACAGATTCTTCTTTAATAACATCATCTAAGTTATCAAATAATGAATCCATTGCAGAAATTACAATTGTGCATTCTTCTACAGGAAGTAAAGGATCACCAAGGATATTATAGTTAGAGTAACTTAAATCTTTTGTCCAGTTACCAGCCTTATTAGAATTTTGCTTTGTTTTCTCTACAAGTCCTCTACCTTCTGTTAGGATAGTATTAACAATATCATGATAGGTGTTTAATGTGCTTTCTACTTCTGCACATACAGGAGAGATTGAGTCGATCAATACATTGGGATCTGTACCAGGCAATTGATTTCTCATTGCTTGAATTGCTAGATCTCTAGTATATTCAAATGTCGATATAGTTTCAGTTAATTGACCAGAGATGTAATATAACTCTTCACCATATGGATAATCCTTTTGCTGATAGTAAAGCTGTGCTGCCTCAACAATTTTTTCATTTCCACCAAATTTAAGATGGTAGACATATGCGTCTAGAATAAGACCGATGTCTCTACCACACTTAGTAGCAATAGATCCCCAGTTCAATGCAGGATATTGTGCTTGTGCCCAAGTTAGTGATTCTGATATGATATATGATCTGTTGAGTGCAATGAGTTGTCCTGCTTTATAGAACATACCAATGCTTTGACCACTCCAAGAGAATGCTGCTTGTGTAGTGCCAGAGAAAGATACAGGTGTTGTGACAGTTACGCCAGGTGGTACAGTAAAAGTATTGCCAGGAGCAACTGCACCAGTATTTGTGGCAATAGATCCAGTGGTTGCTGTGCCACTTAGTAAAGTGGTTCCACTAGGAGCACCACCACCTCCACCAGAGTTAGCTAGTGCTGCATTGTTTAATGTAATCTGAGTATCACTGTCAATAGATAGAATTTTTGTTCCTACAGGGAATGCTCTACCAGAACTTACAAATAAACCAATAGCAAGATTTTTAGTGCTACTAACTGTCATTGTAGTAGACCCTTGGACATAACTGATGTTTACATCAATCCAATCCCAATTTCTGATAGCAAGTTTTGCTAATCTAGTTGCATATTCAAAAATAGCAATAGATTTTGTTTTATTGTTTTGAATATAAAGGTATTCGTCATCAGAGTTAAAGATAGCAGAATAATCAATTGTTTTTACATTTCCACCAAATCTTAAATCATGCTGATATGCATCTAAGATAGCTCGTATGTTTCTTTCATAGTCATCTTGCTTAGTCGCCCAATCTAAAGATCCATAAGTTGATTTACCATATCCAATAGTTTCATTAATAATGAAGTCAACATTTCTCTCAATTTGATTTGCAGCATCAATCCATGTGCCACCACGTTGGAAAATGTTTCTTAACTTTTTGAGATAACGAGTATTGTATTGTGCATCCTTGAATTGGAATACTTTACCATAGAAAGTAACACCTTTATAATCAGAACCAAATTTAACTCCATCTCCTAAAGGTGGAGTAGAGAATGTAATCTGATCACCAGAGATTGTATATGCAACACCTGGTTCTTGAATCACACCGTCTAAAGTGATAATAGTACCATATGTTGATGATAGAGTAAATGGATTGCCACCAACTAATACTTGGAACTGTGTAGTTCCTTGTAATCTACCATCTGTATCAAAGTATCCATCAAATGCTGATGCAAGAGATAGTTCAAATGTACGAACTTCGTTGAATAGAAATTCACTTGGAGCAGCAGTACCAACCGCTTTACGAATTCTTTGATTCTCAACTGTTTGTACAGTTTGAGTAACAATTCTACTTGTGTTCTCAACAGTAATTTTATTCTTTGCTGGATCCCATAATTGAATAACACTAAAGTGTGATGCCTTTGGCATCTCAACTGGCATCTCAGAACTTGCAGTAGCTTCTACATCTACTTGTCCAAATAACTTAAATCCTGCAGGGTGTGTAGTGGATTTAATAAGGTCACGCCATTCTTCAATAGATGTCTTAGATTTAACAACATAAGAATAATCTTGATAGAAAGAACTATCATGAATCTTCTGATTAGATACACCTAACTTACCTTTGTCTGATGTGTAGTATCCTAAGTTGTCATAGAAACTAGAAATATTTTCTTGGAAGGTAGAAACAAATACTTTACTAACAATTGCATCTATTGGGAATCTTAAAGACTCAATAGAAATATTCTCACGAATAATACCTTGTACATTTGCAAGTTTAAGTAAGTTAGAACTAAATCTCCATTCTGTAACAGTTGCTCTGAATACTTCTACATTATTAATTTTTTGAATTACAGTTTCACCAATACTAAAGTTACCATTGATGTTTCTAACAGCAACAATGTAGTTTGAACTGAAAGTAGAAGATACAGTTTTGTCTAGATGGAATGCTCCACCGTTTCTGGTAATATTAACACTCTTAGGAACACCAATAGATGTGCTCTCTGCATATGCTTCTACATCACCCTCAATAATAATGATTTCAGGTGCAAATGTATATCCTTTACCAATTTTGTCTACTGTAATAGAGGCAATTTCACCATTTCTAGAAATAACATTAAACTTAGCATCAGAACCATCACCATTAGTAATAAAGACTTTTGGGTTTACATAATTAGAACCTTTCTCGGTAATCTCTACACCAGTGATAGTTTTTGTTGCAACATCAAATTTAACTGTAGCTTCTGCTCTATAACTTGCAGTTGGGTCTACACCAATAATAACAGGTACTTTCTTATAGTTAAGTCCTAGGTTTATAATCTGTGCGGTATTAATTTTACCGATAGCGAACTGACCAGTAGTGGTATAAGAAATAGATCCAGAACCATCCCAAAGAGGAATGCTGTTAATATCATAAACAAAACGATTTGGTGTAACATAATTAAGAATTTTAGTTCCCTGTAAAGGATCTGTGATAATCTTGAAAAATGCGTTTTCTGAATCAACTACATTCTTTTTGTCAAAGTAATAGAAGTTAGTAAAATCAGTTCCTCTCTTTGTCTGATAGTTATTATCAGTTAGTCTAGAACCAAATCCAAATTTAACATCAGTAAATGCACCAGCATTACCAGGAAGAATAGTAGATTCTATTTTTTCCTCAGTAATCAAATTGTAGTTATTACTTGGACTGATATCAAAGTAAGTCCCAATAAGACTAGAATGAGACGTGTCAAACTTATACTTGTAGAATTCTTGTAAATCAATATTTGGATTAGGTACAAATGTACTATTGTCTTCTGAGAACTCAAAATTATAAACAATATTTTCTACAGACTTAAGTGATACCAGTCTTTGTGGATTGCTACTATCAAAGAAACTGGAACTTAATACTACTTCATTAGCTGTAGACTTTAAAGTTCCATAATCATATACAATATTAATTTTATGAGTTACAGGATCATAAGATTGAATATATCCAGAATTATTACCAGTAAAGATCTGATAGTTATCAGCAAAATTATATTGTGCTTTATATAATTCTACTTCCTGTCCATCAAAGTGATCAACATCATCAGTTCCTTCTTGTCCTCTAGTTACATTTAGATTATTTCCACTAATACCTTCAATCTTTAAAATTTCCTCGCCAACTTTAACCAGATCATTAACAGAGAACCCAAATGAACTTTTAACTGTAACTTTTGTACCACCAGCAGGAATACCAATGTGTCCAACATAGATTGTAAATCTTGCAGTAGATTGTGATGCGCCAGATCTTACCAGATCTTCATCTGCAACACTAAGATAATCTCCTTGTGCATATCCACTACCAGCATCTTGAATTTGAATGCCAGAAACTATGCCAGCGTCAGATACAGTGAATGTAGCAGTGGCACCAGTGCCAGATCCGCTAGTAAGAGCAACACTAGTGTAAGTGCCAGCAGTATAATCTGCTCCACCATTAAGAATTTCATAACGACCAATACCTGTAAAGTCAATTGTAGACTTATTACTAGGTGGTACAAGAATAGCTTCTTGATACAACCTCTTCCTTATATAATAGGTCTTAGTTTTGGTTACGTCATTAGGATTGATGTCAATTGTTACTTTATCTCCAATTCCTAACCCATGAGGTTGTGCTGTTTCAATTAGAGCAACACTTTGATTAACTTCAAATGGTTCTAACCCATCACTGAGAGATGTTAGTCTTACAACTTTTGTACCAGAAGTATTGAATAGGTCATCTGATTGTAAGAAGTAATCGTCATTAACAATCCAAGTTCCCTCAGTAACTTTAATCTCAACTACGTTTTGACTGTTAGTTCCTTCTAACACTTCACCTTTAGCTACAGGTGCATTAACACCGTCAGTCAAACTTAGAGTAGCGCCTTTGGTATATGAACTTCTTTGATCTAAAAGAATAGTAAACGTTTTGATAGTTGCAGAGAATGTTCCCGTTTCATCAAAAGTACCATTGACATTTCTTAGTACAATAATGTTATCGTTCTTAACTGTACCTACAATAGAACCAGATGCTCCTGAGGAGGGTTGGTTTAATGTATCATCAGCAAATAGATATGCACTTTGGATTGTCGTTAGTTTTACGACTCTATCTTCTTTACATTCTAAGTAGGAAACGTTCTTACCTTTCACGGAGTTTACGATAGATTCTACTTCAGAACCTTCTGTTCCTTTATTATCAAAATAAATTTGTGAGTTAATACTGAAGTTGGTAGATGAATCTACTACGCTGACTTCTTCTACATTTCCTTGCTTTACTTCTGCAATTTGAGCAATGACACCTTCGCCATTTCTCTGCATACCTGCTTGATAGAATCTTCTAGAATTCTTAGGAATATCATCTTGATTGATATTAGAATTGTAATTACTATCAACTGGTAGAGAATAGAAGTTCTCTCCTAAAATGTATGGATATTGCGGTACTTGATTGCTATCAATAGTAATGAAATAAGCATAAGTTCCTTTCGGAAAGTCGGGGGTAACTGTAAATCTTCCATTGTTTTGATCTAGTGTTCCACTCTTGTGAGTGTATGTGTAATCATTAACAAACGTTCCCAGAGGATAATTTGTTAATGATGGACCATTAGAACGATTTCCATTAATACTGTAACCAGAAGTCATTCTCACAATTGATGATGTAGCATCTAGGGGATCCTGATGACCAAATGGACCGTATATTGGATTACCGTCGTAAGCGAATCCAATAATAGGAGAGTGAGTTTTTGTAGCGGGTTCAGTTCCTGCACTATTGATGTTGTCGCTGAGAGAAACACGTAAAGCTTTAGGATTGGCATTATATCCATAACCGTATTCTAATACATTATTATAGTTTGCAAAGATATAACCGTATTCAGTATCTAATTCATTTTCTAATTTTTTAAATCTATTAAAGTTCCATTCTTTAAGAAGAGGAATACCAGATGCACCATTACCAACTGGAATGACATCAACAATAACAGTAGCTTGATTATAGAAGTTACCTTCTGCAATTTTATCAAATCCTGTAATTATACCATCTGTATTAACAATAGAAATATATTCTGCAAATCTACCACGACCTGCTGCATCTCTAATTCTAATTAAAGGAGCAGATGAATAGAATTCTCCAGCATTATTGATAACAAGACTAGTAACCTTGCCACCTGTTACAACAGCACTTACATCTGCATTACGACCAGAAGTGATAGTGATATCAGGAGTTCTTGGAAAAATGTCATCAGTATCAACAATGATACTTTCTACAACCTGACCAGCAAGAACTGCCCTAGCTTTGCTTGGAACTTGATCAATAAGAACAAATGGAGGTGTTGAGTATCCAGTGCCTCTAGTATCAATCTTAATTTCTTCTAGTTTACCAAACCTAATACTTTCTGGATCTTTATGTCCATAGAAAGGTACGCCATTTAAAGCAATACCAATATCTCTTTTGGGTGTTTTGTATGTTTCTGTAGTTCTAGTTGCTTGCTTTCTAATGATACGAAGCAGTTTCTGATCTAGTGTAGTTTCATTAACAGTAGACCCATCTAAGATCTTATGTGAAGGATAGCTAGAACTTGTGATATAATAATACTGTTCGTCTTCAAAGATCGCTGATACATTAGTAGAAACTTGATCTAAGGAAGATGCAACTGATGGAAGCGTAGGCACATCGACTGCAGTACCTGAACTTAACACCCATCTAGTTTGATTAGTACCAGTCTGAACAATCTTAGAGTCGGAAGTTTCAAATCCTGGATTTGAGATTTGAATCTTGTCCCCAATAGCAGAATATGGTTGTGCATCAGATGGTTGTAAGTTGTATACAACACCTAAGGTCAGTAAAACAACGCCAGAACCACTAATGGTTACTGGTTTGTACACTGAAGATCCTACTGCATGTTGAACAGCAGTCTGTGCCGTCCTTTCGTCAATTGTAAACTGTGTTACGTTCTTATTATCGAAAGTAATCGTCTCTTCACCAATTAATACTGATCCTGTCTTACCCCAACCGATAGTAGAGAATACATCAATTCTATCCCCCGAACTCGCAGTCCCTGACAGGGTTTTTTCAAGCTTAGTTTTAGTAGATACTTCAAATGCACCATTGACTGTCTCAGGTGCTAATACAATATTATAAATTACTTCATCATCTGATGTACCATCAGCATACACATTATCTACTGTTGAATCAGCATAACCATATTCTTCAGTAGAAGTCTGTACAATCTTTTTACCGATCAGATTCTTTACGTCTCCAGATACAACCTTACACTTAAGTGCATAAACGTTGATCCAATCTGCTTCGGACGATTTGTATGTAAAATCTCTTGGTTTATATACTTCTGGTTTGTTATCTGCTGTTTTAGCAATAACAGTATTGAAAATAAACTTGATGGAACTTGTAGTTCCTTTAGCTTTGTAAAACTTCTGAATGTTTTTAATCAGAGTTCTCTTATCTACTTCACCCCTAAGATACTTTTGGGGGAAAGAACCTAGATACTGACTCTCGAAGTTTTTGACTAATGCATATAAGAAAAGGTTACTAATGTTATGAACCTTTTGTCCAGCATTATGAGATGCAGCAACCGTAGTGGTGAACGTGCTAGACTCATATAAGTCACCAAGCGATGTATTGCCACTTACGCCTCTAGAACACTCTCTTAACTCAGTGTCTGTTCTAGAACCATAGAAGATGATCTCGTCATCAATTTTTACAAATCCGTTTCTTTTTGGAAAACTCGTTGCATTTTCCAATACAATTGTATCAGCACTACTAGAAATAGTAGTGTCCAAGATATTAAACTGTCTAAGAATATTTTGTTCATAATAATCAATGTCTGCATATTTTTGGATATTATTAATTATATCCAGTGTGCCACCTTGCACCTCCTGTTCTTCATAATACTTCTGAACGAACTTACTAAAAAGTTCATATTCATCTGTAATAAAAGAAGGAAGCTGCGTCTCAATGAGAGTAGAAATTCTCTTAGTCTTTACAGCAGGCATTTACTTTACTCTTTGTATGCAGTGAACGAGGAATTTGCAACGTCAACGTCAAGATAAACCTCACGGAGTGCCTTGATATCATTAGAAAGGGGTTTGACTCTAACGGAAATACGATTATCAAAGAAACTACCTTTAATGATAGTTAAGTTGTACATTTTAAGTTCACCTTCTACATAATCAATATCGCCAACTTCCTTGTCGAGGACAACCTTTTCACCAGTTACGCTATCTAGAGTATATAGGATGATTTTGCTATCCCTATCCTCTACATATACATCCATAGTAGGATACTCAGTAACCCTAAACCCAGTGGATGACAGGACTGGTTCATCACAGTCCTTATCAAAAGAATTTTGAAAACACACTTCGTAATAGAAGGTGGAATTGAGAGAAGGATAAAAATCCTTTCTCATTGTAATATCTGTTAAATTGGAATTGATAGTATTATCAGAATCATCAATAACACCTACCATCTTACTGTATCTAAACTTACCATTGAACTTTTCAGTATCACTAGTATCAAGATAAGACTGTACATTACCAATCACTTTGTCTCTAATCTGTGATGTTGTTTGATCAGTAGCAGATCCATTATAATAGATCTTACTATTCATCTCAACATATAGAATAGAAGGATCAATTATTCTAGGTTCAACAGAAGCTACAACATACTGCTTTAGATCTGCAATAATTTTCTGTTTTGTTAATGAAGTAAGATAACTTTGATCAGTTGGTTTCAATGCAATGAAAACTTTACCGTACTCAGGTGGAACTTGGTCTTCTCCACCAAAAATAATGATATCACTCGTAGCAGGATACACTTTACGTACAATTGCCTCATAGTCCTGAGAGGTCACTGCACGGTCTTGTGTGCCGTATGACTTAGGAGCGGTATATTTGATCTTCTGGGTGCTTTCAATCTCTTCACCGCCTGCAGAGGCAATGCTAGAAGTAATGTTAGTAGTAAACGAGTTGGGAGACACACCGTTAGGGTTCTCTAGTACACCATTGAAGACAAATGTACTTACGCCATTACTTTCAGAAGCAGATGTGGTGATGTAAGATACTTCAATTCTAGATTGATCTTCTGGTTTCCTACCCAGTACACCATCACCCATTAAAAGCTCATATCTTCCATCTTCGATCTCATCAAGGAAGAATACTTTTGAAGTACCATCAACACCTAGAATATTATCTGCTACAAGGTATGGTTCGTTAAAACTTCCTCCACTCGGGAATACCCTTACTCTAATTGTGTTGGTATCAATGTTTTTATTGTCAAGAACAAATCTTTGAGAATTTGCTGCCGTGTTAAAAGTAAAATTATCAACTACTTGTGATCCTTCTACGATCTCAATATTAGTAAACGTAGCTACATTGTTAGCAACTTGTGCTTTTACATCGTCAAGTGTAACATACTGATAGATGTTGTTGTCATAGGTTGAAATAAATCCTGTTCCTTTCTTAAGAATCAGTTCAGTGTCAGTTGTTGATGTTCCATAATTTACATTAAAAGAGACATATGCAGTAGGAGAGGTAGCACTCTTGGGTCTGTACCCTAGTTGCTTCGCAATCGCTACTACATTGTCCCTCAAGGTGGCAGAATCAATGAATAGTTCATTGACTACCATATTAGTGTTAAACGCCGTATAGTAGGTGTTATAAGCTAAGACATCAATCAGGTTTGCTAATGCACTACCTTCAAAATCATAATCAGTAAATTCTGTCTGACCCTGCAAATATTCTTTCAGGGTTACTTTGATTTCCTCAAAGTCTAAGTTAGCAACCTGTGTATAAGGCATTATCGTGTACGTGCTAAGAAGAATGTTGCCGCTACTGGTCTGTCATTTCCTATAATAGTGTAATATAATTCAACACTATAACCATCGCTATCCAAATCTGGATAACAAATAATGTCTTTGATAGTCACTCTAGGTTCATAACGATCAATACAGTCATTAATCTTAGATTTAATAAGTGCAGCTGTACCAAAATCTAATGGTTCAAACAGCATCTCTCTTAAATCTGAACCCAATTCAGGTTGAAATAGTCTCTCACCCTTACTTGTTTGAAGCAATACAGCTATCGACTGTGCAATAGCTGCATTATCTTTCACTGTTACCAAGTCATTGGACACAGGATGCTTCTTAAAAGTAATACTCAGATCTTTAAATGTCTGAAAGGTGGGCATTTAGACACAGCAAGGCTGTTTCTATTTATCACTTACCGACAAATCCATCCGCCCATTCAAGATCATTGTCAAAAATTTCACCCTCTTGGACTTCTTTCCTCTTTCCTGATTTACGCATATAGCGATCACTTTCAACTTCAGTAATAAGTGTCATACCAGACTTCGTGAAGTCTTCTGATTTGTCAACTCTACTGTTGCCCATTTTCTGTGGCCTCCTTACGTTGTTTTCGTTCATTATTTGTTTCCCAAAAATATTCGTCAGTGTCACCTAAACGTCCCCAGTCTGTTCCTGACTCAACTTGATATTCTATAGTAGAAACCTTAAAGTCAGGGAATGTCGGGTGTTCAGGCGTGATAGAGAGGTCATAGAATCGTGTCCTGTTATTAGGATACAATGCATACTGACCATTCTCTAATGCAATACAATTATGCGA
>Ga0181415_1000004_pt1 | contig 68360 bp, 83 predicted proteins | sample 38SPOviralmetaG_FD_130140 | JGI IMG/M metagenome (GOLD analysis project Ga0181415, IMG submission 130140) | Marine viral communities from the oligotrophic San Pedro Time Series (SPOT) site, San Pedro Channel, CA, USA - 38 SPOT_SRF_2012-12-11 | ecosystem: Environmental > Aquatic > Marine > Strait...
AAATATTACACCAGCTACTGATGCTACCAGTGATCTTGGTTCAGCAACTAAGCGTTGGGCGAACATCTACTCTGCTGACCTTCAACTATCTAACGAGGGTGCTGCTAATGAAGTAGATGGAACCTGGGGTCAGTATACAATTCAAGAGGGTGAAGATGACCTGTTCCTAATCAATAGGAGGAGTGGTAAGAAGTATAAGTTTAACCTTACGGAGGTAAACTGATGCCTTTAATTACATCCGACTTTGAATTTAGTGATGACTACCCTACGATTGAACCATCACTAAGATTAGATTTTGCTAATGCCAGAGCACTTGATCCTCGTATTACATTTACGAGAGCATCTGTTGGCACTTATGTTGGTGCTAGTGGACTAATCAAAACTGCTGGTGTAAATGAACCACGCTTTGATCACGATCCAACAACTGGTGAGAGCTTAGGTCTATTGATTGAAGAGAGTCGAACTAATTTTTTTGAAAATAGTGAAACTGTTGGTGGAACAGCAACTGGAGATTTTTTTAGAGGAAAAGAAATCCATAATAAATCTGTCAACTTAAATCAATTTTACTTTGCTAGTGATTTTGCAAATTATAATGTTTCAGCAGGAGATAAGTATTATCTTACTGGATTCATAAGAGCTGGTAGTCAAACAGGAAATATTTTTATTAAATGGATTGATGGATTAAATGCTCCTGTCTCTGGTGTTAATAGTTTTACTTACACTCCAACAACCGATGGAGAATTTGTATCTTTTGAATTTACATTCTCCCAAGCAGTTTCCATTTCGATGAATTGTTCTATCACTGGAGGTTTTGGTGATGATGCTGACTTTGCAATTATGCAATTAGAAAAGGGTTCCTTCCCAACCTCCTACATCCCCACCAGCGGAAGCACAGCGACTCGTGCCGCAGACACCGCAACTATTGAAGGAACAAACTTTAGCAGCTGGTATAACAAGAATGAAGGGACATTGGTATTATCTACAGACATTGGTGATCTTACTGCATCTAACCAAGTAGCAGTAGCATTTGAAGACACTTCAAACGTATCTGCTAGTTTTATTGCGATGGGATATAATGCTGGTGGCGGTGGATCTGGACATGTTGGTGCTTGGTATAACAGTAGCGGAATAACTTCAGCATTTAAAACTCATAATATTGGAGTAACAATTAACACAGAATTTAGACAATCTTTTGCGTATAAATTGGATGATTTTTCTTCTGTCGTTAATGGTGGTGCTCCATTAACAGATAATAGTGGAGGAATAACTACGCTCATTGATAGAGTAAGATTTGGAAATTATCATTATGGTGGTATGACCAGCGGACACATAAAACAATTCACTTACTATCCAAAGCGTCTCACCAACGCTCAACTTCAAACACTAACTCAATAAATACAAATGACAAGGAGCATAGTTTAGAATGCCAGTATTTACTTCTTCTATTGAAGTCACAGCAGATTATCCAACGATTAAACCATCGTTGAATCTGAACTTTGCTAGAGCTCGTGCTTTAGATCCTCGTATTACATTTACGAGAGCATCTGTTGGCACTTATGTTGGTCGTGATGGACGGATTAAAACTGCTGGTAATAATGAAGCACGCTTTGACCATGACCCAGTAACTTTAGAGAGTTTGGGACTGTTGATTGAAGAGAGTAGGACTAATATTGTTTATGGTGGTCCTGGTCAATCTAATTTAGTAGTAACTTCAGGACAAGCAAATTCTTTAACTGGTAGTAATGATGCTTATAAATTAGCAAAAAATACTCCTTCGTCTAACAGTCAGTCTCATGGTGGTTGGTCAATAAATGGTAATGTAAGTACGACCAGTTATATTATGAGTGTCTTTGTTAAAAAGATTAATCATTCAAAATTTTTCCTGCAAACTACTGTTGCTTCTGCTGATAATTTATATGTTTATGTTGATATAGACACTGGTGTTACTTCTCATACAGATTATACCGCATCAGGAAATTTAACAGTTACTACATCTATTGAAACATATACAGATGGATGGTATAGAATAATTTGTAGGGTTGAAGGATCTGCTACTAATACTATAAATTCTGGATTTAGATTTGGATTTGGTGATCCGACTAGTGGATCACAGCAATATGCAAATGGTGATGATGAAGTATTAGTATATGGAGCACAAATAGAAGATGGTAGTTTTGCTACTTCATACATTCCTTCTGTAGATTCGTCCTCATCTGTAACTAGACAAGCTGATTCACCATATATTGATGGTGAAAGTTTTGACGAATTTTATAATCAATCTGAGGGTACGATAGTTTCATCTCATAGTATTTTAGAAGGTATTTCTGCAACTCATAATCTTTATACTTATCAAGTAGCACCCGACTCTGGAACTGCAGAAGCACCTTTTAGATTGTTAGATAGAAATGGTGCATATGGAAATACACTTGTAGCTACATCAATTAATAGTAGTGCTAATGTATGTTTCTTTAAAGCATCTGGAGATCCAGTGACTGTCGCAAATACAAAAATGAAAGTTGCATTTGCGATTAAAAAAAATGATTTTGCTGTATCATTTAATGGAACAGCAACTCAAACTGACACTGCTGGTCTTGTATCTGGAGATAATGATCATCTTTCAATTGGATATTATAAACCATCTCCACAAGCATATCTGAATGGACATATTCAGAGGTTAACTTATTACCCCAAGCGTCTCACCAACGCTCAACTCCAACTACTTTCTTCTTAGAACAATGGCTACTAATATCGGAACAGGACCACAGGATATTCCACTCAACCAATTCCTTGGTGAGCAAGCTTTTCTAGACAAACCATCTAAAGTTCCTGCGTTTGTTGTTCAATTAAACAACGATAATGACCAAGGTGGTCAGAATTCTATAATCACGGACAACAGTAGTCCTGGTACTATTATCATACCAGAAGATGTAAAGTATGACAATTATGGTGCATACAGCACTGCAACAGGAGAGTACACAGCTCCTATTGGTGGACTATATTATTTTACTTTTACCTCTAACATGAGAACACAAGGTCTTTCAGGTTCTAATAGTGTAATTGTTAATCAGTATTATGTTAATGCGACAGAATATATTAGAGCGTATGAAACTTATGGTAACGGTCAAAGTTGGAGACATAAAACTTTTACTGCATTAATTCCTTTGGTTGCTGGAGATAAAGTTACTTTTAGATCTTACAATAATGGCGGTAATCATTATTTTGATAGTGATGGAAAGTATACTCAATATAGTGGAATGTTAGTATCATATTGATTGGATAAATACATCAGGGTATCTCTAATCTAAACTCAAATGGCAATCAATTTTCCCACTAGTCCCAGTACAAATGATACTTTTACTGCAGGGTCTATCACATACAAATGGGATGGAGCTAAGTGGATTGGACTGGGTGTTACTCCTACTGATAAATTAATTGAGGGTAGTAATAAGTTAGAGATTGATGGTAGTAATAATCTAGTTTGGACTGGTGGTGATGCTAAGTTTGGTGGATCCTTGGAAGTTGGTGCCAACATAGATCTAACGGATTCCACAGTTGATCTTTACTCTCAAACAACAAACGCAGCATCGAAAACTTTCCAACTGTTTTCTGATATAGGCGGTACAAAAACAGAGAAATTATCCATTACAGCAAACGGTGCCGCCACTCTTGGTGGTGTTTGTAAGGTTGACCGTACTGTATCGGGCGATGGTTGCTTCCACGCCGCATTAAATGGGACAGTAAAAGCTTCTATCACATCAGCAGGCAGCGCCACGTTTCTTGGTGATGTTGGCATTGGAAGTAGTGCTAGTCCTAGAACTGAATTGGATTTATTTGATGGACAACTATCATTTAGTCATAGAACAGATTATTCAATAAGATTTTATAATGGTACTGGTAATAACTGGTCTGCAATACTTAATCCTAGCATTAATGATGGAACTAACGCTTCTGCGCTATCATTTAAGGTAGCTACAGGTGAAGCACTTCGTATAGATACTGCTGGCGAAGTAACAAAACCAAGGCAACCAGCATTTATTGTTAGGTATTCTGTTAATGAAACCACTTGGAATGTAGCGACAGACGGTTGGACAAAAATTCCTTTTGACGAAGAAAATATGGATAGGGGTGGTAATTTTAATACTTCTACTAGTGAATTCACAGCACCAGTTGCTGGTACGTATCTGTTCGGAGCAGAATTACAATTAGAAGCTCCTAATGGAATTAGTAGCGGTTATCTTACAAGTGGATCTAATTGGATGTATATTACTTTCATAGTAAATGGTTCTACAACATTGGTTGAAAGTGAAGGTGGAACTAGAACTGATGCTAATTTCAATTCGATGTATAATTCATATAATCCCACTCACCTATTGCAATTAGCTGCTGGCGATACAGTTTGTATGTACCGCAATGGAAACTATTCTACTATTAAATTTAAAGGTGGTGGCGAATCTGTTTTCTGGGGATACTTGGTAGGATAAATAGAGCTGTTGTATTATGTGGGAGATATGTCAGAAGAAGTAAAGAAAGAAGAACCTAAAAAGAAAGGTATTCTTGGTAAACTGAAAGAAGCAGCAGACGATAAGGAAGAACAACTTGCAATTCTCTCTACCTTTGTCCGTCTTGGTATTCTTGTTTGGTCTGGTGGAATTCTTACTCTGGCGTATATTAAACTACCTCCTGCCTTGGGAATTCCTGAGCAGAAACTCGATCCAACTTTCATAGCTTCGGTCTTTACTGGAGTTTTAGCTACTTTTGGTGTGCAAGCAGCAAAGAAAGCAGGAGATGGTGGTGGTGGTAATGGTGGTGGTATCACTAAAGAACAGATGGAGAGACTGATTGAGAAGGCAGCACAAACTGCTCCTTCACAAACAATTAGAATCGAACAAGCACCTGTTAAGATTACGACCTCGGATAAAGATGACACTTACAAAATGTAATTACTATGCAAAAAATTATTAACGCAATCGCTATTCTCAGTGGTGTAGTATCACTCACAGTTGTGGGTGGTGGAACATATCTTTATATGAATAAAGATACACTGGTAGAAGATGCTAGAGGAAAAATTACAAAGGCAGTAACTGAAGCAGTTACAGGTTCACTTCCTGGTTTAGTTGGTGGTTCTATGCCAGAACTACCTAGTCAAACTGGTGGAGCTATTCCTGACATTGGTGGTTCTGCATTGCCATTCTGATCATGACTAAATTAAAGATTGTTGCTGCTACTGTTGGAGGTTTATTCGCAGTAGCACATATCGGATTGTTAGGTTATGTATTCAGAAGACCCAATACTCCACAGGTTCCTACTATCAATATTCCTCACGGGGAGTATTCATCTTATAGTATCAAAGCAGGTAAAGATGGATACCAAATTGATTTTAGAGCAAACGATCCTGCTATCTTAGAATCTGAACAAACACTAGATCTTTTAAAAAATAAGAAAGGACTGTTTGGTGGTGGTATAGAAGACCGTCTAGAATATCGTCGTGATCAATTCACTATGGATGGGTTTAGAAACCTAGGAGGTGCAACTAATGAGCAGGGAAAGTCTGCGAAAGAAGTAGAGTGCATCGTGGCGGACGCTGGCGCACGGAGTCAAGGTGCAATGGCAGGTAGTGCTATTGCTGCTGGCGTTGCTGTTCCTGCCCTTTCTGGCATCCCCTATGTGGGTTGGTTAGCTGGTGGTTGGGCGTTACTTCTAGGTAACAAAGCAGGATCTGAGGCAGGATCACAAATTGGTAGTGTATTTAATGATTGTTGATGGAAATTCCTGAAATTATATTGAGAGGAGGGGAGATTGATACTATCAAAATCCCTTTCACTCCTGATTATTTGTTAGATCCACCTCAAGCAATCCCTATCTATCCTCCTGTAACTACAGAGGTAGGCATACCGATTGTCGATATGCCTGGTTGTGTAGAAGCACATGATGTAGATGAAAACAATATGCTTGAGACTGCTGACCCAAAAGGTGTCAGGACATATTGTGATGCTGGAATGCCATCTTATAATCCTATTGATTATAATAAAGATGAACTGCAGTTTACAGGAGAAGCAGAAGTACCTCCTGTGAGATCACCAGAATCACCAGAGGTAGATTCACCTGAAATACCAAAGGATACTAATACTGCTTCAGTGAAGTGTCCTACAGAAGCACAAAAATTAAAGGAACCAATCGGTACTCTTACCGATGGTGGTACTAAAAAAATTATTGAGTATAGATTGGTTGGAAAAGAATGTATACCAATCAAAGAAGAGATTACTGTTGTTGATCAATTTATTAAAGGAATACCATCTACAAACCAAGTCACAACAACAGCATCAATTGCTATCGTAGCAACTGCAGCTGCGACTGCCACTCCTTTCCTATTGAAAGTTGTTAAACCAATTGTCAAACAGATCATTAAAAAAGTTAAGAAGTTATTAGGAAAAGAACCTCCTAAACTATCTGCTAATGAAATTCAAACTAATAAGTATAGAGAGAAGAGAGGATTACCTCCTTTCAAACTACCCAAAAAATAATTTTAAAAGAACGTGACAAATTACAAAGAAATTGATTGGCGAGAAGATTATAAAAAGTACACCAACGACCCGAGAGATCTTCGACGTTTAGAAGAGGGTGCAAAAAGTTTGGCACAGTCATGGCATTTACAAGCCATGTTTTATAGGTGGAAGAAGATTGTGGGTACTAATCACCAATAGAAATAGGAAGACTTAACACTGACGCATCAGTGCTAACTTTGGGTTTCGCATTAGGAATCTTATGTACATGTGGAACCATAAAGTTTACACCTTGTACTTGAACGTCTGCACATATCCTTGCATATTTTGTATTAGGTGCGAATCGAATTCCAGATTTCATTAACTCACCACAATTTTTAAGACGAGCTATCTCAAAATCCAATCTTTTATTAGCATTAGCTTGTTGCATCAAAGCAATGTTAGACTGTGCTGCTTCTTTACATAACTGCTGTAATTTTTTATCTCTTGGAACAGACCATGTTGCACTGATACCAACGGATAAGTTGTAATTATCTTTCTGTCCAGTTCTAGTTGGTTGCATCCATAATATGTCACCAGGATTATCAGGTGCTCCATCTTCATCCATATCTCTCATATCATACACTGGAGTATCATAGAAATCTTGATATGGTTTCTGTGCTGATGCACTACCAGTAATGAATGGTGTAAAGTTTACAGTTTCACCTTGACATTGAATACCAGCACCATAAGTATTAGTAATATATGGTCCTTGTAAAACCTGAATAGCTTGATTGGTAACTGAGCCAGAGCTATTTGCTACGGGGGATGCGGTTGCACTTACACCCCCTACAGTCTCTGCATTCACAGGGGCAGTTACACTTACAGTTAGGGCAGATAGACATAGTGTTTTTATTGCGAGAAGATACTTGTTGTGTCGGTTACGCTTGTAACCTCTGTTACTCTGTTTATAATCGTATGATTTTGAAGGCCAGGTCCGTTGTATGTATTTGAGAATTGAAAAGCTTCGCCTGGTGTTGTTTGTGTAAACGCTGGCGTACTGGTTACTCCAGTCCATGATGATGTCACTCCATTAATAGTTACGTTGTTGGAATCTGTGCTTGGTGTCAGATTTCCACTTGCAGTTACGCCTGATCCAGTGACAGAATATTGATATCCTGTCGCATAGTCCATGCTGTTTATGGTCTCGGTTACCTTACTGGTCGTCTCCGTATGACTGGTCATACTTCCCTGGCTGAAATTTGGGACCACGGGGACCGCCAATACACCTACAGGAATAAGACTTACTCCCACCACAGACATCACAATATATGTGATTCTCTTTCCAAAAAGGGTCATCTTTGATACTCCTAGTCAATGACAGTAATCTCAGAAACAAATTGTCCCGTAGCAGTAGTGCCAGCCCCACCAGCTGTAATTCCGATAACATTTCCACTAGTGATAGTTCCAGCTAATGATCCTGCTGATCCAGCACTATAAGAAACAACACTAGAGAAGTTTGGAACTTCACCTACTGTAGGAGCACCAGTTGGGACCGCATCAGCCTGTGTATATGACTGACTAAATGAGAAAGCAGCGCCTGCTGTGTCTTGAGTAGCAGCAATAGTACCAGGAGCATATACTCCAGAAGTAATAGTGCCAGCAGACACTGTGCCTGCTGTAGTACCATCCGTAGTATCAATGTTTGAACCATTAATACTAAATGAAGAACCAATTCTTGAAGCTGTTGATCTTGCGGCATCAACTGTAAGTTGCACACTTGAAGCGTGCTTAGTAATAAGTCCACCTGCTTGTGCAGCACTGGCGGTCATCAATAACATCACGATAGGAAGTAATTTCTTCATAACGTATAAAATTTTGGATCTATATTTATTTATCAAACCAACTTATGTTCGCAATAAGCAATATTAATTTTCATAGGGGCTTGACAAACCTTAATGTTTGCTATATAGTATTGTAGTATTTCTTTACAAAAGATAAATGACTGTAACAACTGAAGACGGCGGACGCACTAACATGTTTGCACAGGAACCTTCCATGTCCTATGTTGACAACTATGATGGATATGGTCCTAATGCTGAAAAACTCAATGGTCGTCTAGCTATGATCGGGTTTGTTGCTGGCATTATTTCTTATGTAACATCAGGAAGCTTCTTTTTCTTCGGAATCCTAGGGTTCTGATTCAATACACAAAACAACACACAATTAACACACAATAGGTACACTATCATGACTCCAGAAGCAGAAAAGTTTAACGGTTGGGCAGCAATGCTAGGTTTCGTAGCAGCAGTTGGCGCATATGCAACCACTGGTCAGATTATTCCTGGCATTTTCTAATGAATAGACACCCAGTGCCCCTTAAGATAGTGCCATACATCTTTATGTTGGCACTGGGGACTAGTACACTTACAACGGCAATAATTTAATGGAACTAGTAACAGAATCATATCCATATTGGAAAGCTATATTATGGTGTCTTTACCCTATGGCATGTTTAGTTGCGATTGAATTATTCCTACGTTTAGCAAACCAAGATGATGATGATGACGGTAGTGATGGAGGACTTATGACTCCTGTATTTGCACCATCACCATCTTAGTGATATAATTAGAGGGGAACACCCCCTCTTTTTTTATGAAAAATTTTATTGAGGTATATGATAATGCTTTGAGTTCTGATCAATGCAAAAGAATCATTGATTACTTTGAATCATCCGATGAAAAAAAGCGTGGCGTTGTTGGATCAGCTGATACTTTTAAAGTAGACATAGCTAAAAAGGATAGTACAGATATATTTCTTTTGTTTTCATATGAGAATGAGATAACAAAGATGATTCACAATAGTCTTTATGATAATACTAAAAAATATGTAAAGACCCATAAGGATTGTTGTAAGGTAGCACCATGGGCACCACAGAATGATTTCAACATACAAAGGTATCATCCAAAGCAAGGATATAAAGATGTCCATTGTGAACATAGTACAAAGGAAGACACTACTGTCTTGGCATGGATGTTCTACTTAAACACTGTTGAAGATGGCGGAACATTATTCACTAGCTATGATCTAACAACAGATTGTATTGAAGGCAGGTTAGTTATATGGCCAGTTTATTGGACACACTGTCATCGTGGTATAACTAGTAAGACCAAAACGAAATACATTGCAACGGGTTGGACTTGCTTCATATGAAGACCATTACTTTCCACATATACAAAAAAGGAACGAACGAAGTTATCAAACACGACTTAACAATAGACGAATTAGAACAAATGTTATCAGAAAAACAAATAGATTGGTCACGCTGGGAGATACAACCATGCTATACTGAGTACAGTGCTGAAGATGCATCGTTCTGAAATTAAAAAGCATCTCAAGTTTCTCAAGGATCTCAAACGAGACTTTAAAAGAAACCCAAAGCACAAGGTCCCTAAGCACCCCCTCAGAAATAAGCACAAATACTCATCTTTTAGGGGTTGACTGGTTTCCCGAACCGTGTTACTATAAATAGGTAAACAAATGTTACGAAGCATCTTGCTTTCCTAACATAGATACTTACGACGCCTTACCAAGACTAAACAGCGTCATTAAACAACAGTCTTTCATACCTGCTGCTGAGGGTGCAACAGGAATATCTTATCAGTGTTTCCCTGCACTAATACTTACCCTTTTTCAAATGTCAACTCTTTCAAGGCAACAACAATCAACCTCTTCGTGGGAATTATTCTGCGAGTGGGTAACCTCCACCAGCAACCGTTTATATGTTGGTTGGTTTGGTGTACTGATGATCCCAACTCTGTTGGCGGCAACCATCTGTTTTATCGTCGCTTTCGTAGCGGCACCTCCTGTCGATATTGACGGGATCCGTGAACCCGTAGCTGGTTCACTCATGTATGGCAACAACATCATTTCTGGTGCTGTTGTGCCCTCCTCCAACGCAATTGGTCTTCACTTCTACCCAATCTGGGAAGCTGCATCACTCGATGAGTGGTTGTATAACGGTGGTCCATTTCAATTGGTAATCTTCCACTTCCTCATTGGCATTACTTGCTACATGGGTCGTGAGTGGGAACTCTCATATCGTTTAGGTATGCGTCCATGGATCTGTGTTGCATACTCTGCACCAGTCGCTGCAGCGTTCGCAGTATTCTTAGTATATCCTTTCGGTCAGGGGAGTTTTTCTGATGCTATGCCTCTTGGTATTTCTGGTACTTTTAACTATATGTTCGTCTTCCAGGCAGAACACAATATTCTTATGCACCCGTTCCACATGCTCGGTGTTGCTGGGGTATTCGGTGGATCTCTTTTCTCTGCTATGCACGGATCTTTGGTTACTTCTAGTCTCGTCAGAGAGACAACAGAAACTGAGTCCCAGAATTATGGTTATAAGTTCGGTCAAGAAGAAGAAACATATAACATCGTCGCTGCCCACGGGTACTTCGGTCGTTTGATCTTCCAATATGCATCGTTCAACAACTCACGTTCACTCCACTTCTTCCTAGCAGCATGGCCTGTAGTCGGAATCTGGTTCACTGCTCTTGGTGTTAGCACCATGGCATTCAACCTCAACGGTTTCAACTTCAACCAGTCCATCTTGGATGCAAATGGTAGAGTTCTCCCTACTTGGGCGGACGTATTGAACAGAGCAGGTCTTGGTATGGAAGTTATGCACGAGCGTAACGCTCACAACTTCCCACTGGATCTAGCAGCTGCTGAGTCAACTCCTGTTGCACTCATCGCACCTTCTATCGGTTGATCACTCAACCTGTGGTATGATAAAGGGGTCTTTCGAGACCCCTTTTCTTTTGCTCATTACTGTAAAGTTTTATGTCTACTGATCTAATCGAATTGCTCACTTACTATGTGATCGGTGGTGCTCTTATCCTCGGTCCTCCTACGATCTTCCTCATCATAGCTATGATGGGTGCTATCCAAAATACCAAAGGTCGTATGGTTGGTTACAAAGACCACAAAACTTATGGTGACATTTCATTCTACGAAAATGCACCCAGTGATCAAACAAAATTCTATTTGGAACTTAACAACTAAGGTAAATAACAATGACGACTGCTACATTACAACAACAACAGAGGGGGTGGTTCGATGTCCTTGATGACTGGCTTAAACGAGATCGCTTTGTCTTTATTGGTTGGTCTGGACTACTTCTTCTTCCCACTGCTTATCTTGCCATTGGCGGTTGGCTTACTGGCACAACTTTTGTCACGAGCTGGTACACCCACGGGCTTGCTACTTCTTATCTTGAGGGTGCTAATTTTCTTACGTCAGCTGTCTCGACGCCTGCTGACGCTATGGGTCATTCTCTTCTGCTACTTTGGGGTCCTGAATCTCAGGGGGATTTCGTCAGGTGGGTCCAACTTGGGGGACTCTGGGCTTTTGTGGCTCTCCACGGTTGCTTCGCCCTCATTGGTTTCATGCTTCGACAGTTTGAAATTAGTCGTCTCGTAGGAATTAGACCATACAATGCTATTGCGTTCTCTGGGCCTGTCGCTGTTTTTGTCAGTGTGTTTCTCATCTATCCTCTCGGACAGTCCAGTTGGTTCTTTGCACCGTCGTTTGGTGTTGCTGCGATATTTAGATTCCTACTCTTCCTACAGGGTTTCCATAACTGGACGCTCAACCCTTTCCATATGATGGGTGTTGCAGGTATCCTAGGTGGAGCATTGTTATCTGCTATTCATGGCGTAACTGTGGAGAATACTCTCTATGAAGATGGGGATCAAGCAAACACTTTCAAAGCTTTCGACTCTACACAAGAGGAGGAGACTTACTCGATGGTTACTGCGAACCGTTTCTGGTCACAGATCTTCGGTATTGCTTTTAGTAACAAGCGTTGGTTGCATTTCTTTATGCTCTTCGTGCCCGTCATGGGTCTCTGGACTGCTTCTATCGGTATTATTGGACTCGCTCTTAATCTACGTGCTTACGACTTTGTATCTCAAGAGATTCGTGCAGCGGAGGATCCTGAATTCGAGACCTTCTACACCAAGAATATCCTCCTGAATGAAGGACTCCGTGCTTGGATGGCACCTGCTGACCAACCACATGAGAACTTTGTATTCCCAGAAGAAGTTCTACCTAGAGGTAACGCACTATGATTAAATCTCTCTTCACTTTTATGTTTGCTGCATTGATGTGGGTGCAAGTCCCACAGTGGCAGGATGATTGGTCTAAGTGTGCGGTTGATGTACCAGACACAGCTTGTCATTGGTATATCACAGCACCTGATAGCACCATGGGTGAAGGATTTAGTTGGGCGAATGCTCCATGGTTCAGTGCTGAAGGTCTCCGTGATATTGGAGAACTTCACAACACAGTTCAGTCTCTACAGGAAGCATGATGAAGCGATTAACTAACTCTAATCGCTTCATGATTGACCACCTCTTAAAGATATGATATGATGGGGTGGAAACGCCCCATTTTTTTATACATAGAATTAAACCATATGAATATTAAAATCTATACCTCTACTGGTTGTACTTGGTGTTCTAGAACTAAAGAGCTATTGAGTAGAGCAAATATTACAGATTACAATGAAATTCTTTGGTCTGATCTTCCTCAAGAAGAACAAGATCAGTTTCATATTGACTATCCAGATGTACAAGGATTTCCTGTTGTTTTTATTGATGGGGAATACATTGGTGGATTAGTTCCACTCGCTAAAAAGTTTCTTGCAGATGGATTGGTTACCACATCCAAAAAATGAAAGAACTTAAAATAAATAAAGGCATAGAGCTCATGCTCAGGAGGGCAAAACAAAAAGAAATGCTACCCCGTAAGGGATTTATTATTACGAAGGCGTTTTCCCTCTTAAAACGAGAAGTTTATTTCAACTTTGAATTTAAGTGGGACAAAAAAGAAACTTAAGTTCGGAGTTGAACAATGACAGAAATTTTATTCGTTTATTTCTCAGCAACAGCATCATTTGTATTTCTATGTGTCGGTGTCTTTGCTGGTTGGACAGTAAATGAAAAGATGCATGAGTATCTCTACGTTAGAGAAACAGAAAATGAAAACCTCCACCCAGAAATGTATGATAGTCAAGGACAATGGATCAATGAAGAACTACTCTCTGTTCGCTTTTTAAATGAAGAGGAATTGGAGGAAGAATAAATAATAATTAAGGTATACCAATAGTCATGAAATTATTACTCAATGAAGTGCTGCAAAAGGTCAGCAATGCTAAGACCAAAGCACAAAAAATTAAACTGTTACAGGAATATAATACACCAGCACTCAGACAAATTCTGATTGCTAACTTTGACGAGAGTGTAATCTCTATGCTCCCTGAAGGGAACGTTCCCTACAAGGAGAATGAAGCGCCTGAAGAGACAGAACATACGAAACTTACACATGAGTATCGTAAACTCTATCTCTTCTTCAAGGGCGGTGCAAGCGTCTCTCAGACTCGTAGAGAAAACCTATTCATTCAACTGCTAGAGGGTTTACATAAAGGCGAAGCTGAGGTATTATGTCTGATGAAGGACAGGAAAATCGGCAAACGCTGGAAAATTACTAAACAGTGTGTCGAAGAAGCCTTCCCCCAGATCGAATGGGGAAACCGTAGCTAATTACTAATGAATATTCTTCACGAAAATTGCGACCCTAAATTAGCAGATGATACATCACTACCATGTACTGCTTATATTATTGAGTACAACACTGAAGGTGGTGTTCAACATGACATTGTTATATCTGCTAAGAAATCAGAGATATTTGATCACTACTGGGACAAGTATCACAGTGTGATTAGTATGAACCAAACAGAGGGTAGAGCTAATCCTAAACTCTGGCAAGATCCAAACGCTAAACCTGCAAAGAAAAAATAATGAGCGCATCACAAACAGGAAACTGGGCAATTTTTTATAGACGAATTGATGATCCACTTGTGTGGCATACGATGAGACTATGGAGAAGTGATGGTGTGCTTGTGTCTGCTAAAACATATGATCAAGTTTATAAATTTAGACGCTTCAGAGAAGCGTGGGAGTTTGCAAAGAATTTAATTACAGGTGGAGAATTAGGTATACCTGTTTATGATGCTGAGGTACGTCGTGTTTGTAAAGCTAAGGGTGAAGCATTCTACTTAGCAGGAAACTAATTGTATTGAGAAATACAGGTTGACAAAGCATACATAGTATGGTATGCTTATACCATCGTTCATCCCACTTTAGGGTGGGACGCAAGTAAGTCGCGGAACGGAGCCGTTCATCCCATGCTAGAATTATTATTCTATTCATCACTCACATGTGCTCAAGCTGATGCAGTTATGCTTCGGATGAGGACAAACGAGAATATTCCCCCCGAATATAAGGTGGAATTGATTGAGGTCATGAAGGAATCAACCCCTGAATGCTACCCTTGGGACGCAAACGACTGAAGGAACGGGGACTAACCACCCTACTTCTTCAGGAGTCAACTCATGAACACACTTAATCAAATCAAGAAGCAGATCATCAAGAGATCTGCTCTACACGACGCTCAGATTCTTCACACTACATATCGTGGTGTTAAGTATGATACAGGTAGTGTAGAATCTAAAGAGACCCATGGCACATTCTGCTATCGTGGTCAACTTTATAAAAAGTGATTAACTTACTTATCCAGAGAGGGTTTTGACCCTCTCTTTTTTTATGAGTATAAACTAGTAGGCAATAATATTCGTTGCAATTTTTCTTTAATTGAATGTACCAAAAATAAATAGTGGTAGAATTATGCGAGGTGGAAAAATGAACCCTTCTCTCCCCTTTATTATGGTTTATTGCATGGAGAAAACTAATGCACAATCTATTGTCCAGATCTCAACTTAACCAGTGGAGACATTTAGAAACTACTGTAGACACTTTGGAGGTGGAAAATCAAAAGCTCGATGACTACTATGAATGTTTAGTCGAATGCGATTTAGAAAACCAAACTTATTGTAAACGAATATGTAGAAAAATTTTAACGTAAATATCTAGAGAGGGGTTGCAACCCCTCTTTTTTTATGCTATGATGCTACTATCTGTAACATAAATATGGATAGAGCAAGACTAAAACTCATTGTCAAAAACCTCAAATCTCTGGTCAATGCATTGGAGAGTGAAGTGTATTCAAATGTGGATGCATACAAATATGTTCATCCTTGGGACGAACATGTAAACAAAACAAAAGCTAGAGTATTAACCTCAGAGAATGACGATGACGGATATGCAGATTGATTGGCGTTACAGTGATAAACGAATGGACGTGAGAACACAAGGACTTAATATCCTACTCAAGAAATTTGGACCTGAGTTATGCTCAGACGGATCACCAAGGTATTCATCCCAAAGCATTTACGAATGCATTCACGATTGGGTATCACAAGGTAACGCAAGTACATCTGGTATTGTTGCCTACTACAAAGCGTACTATGACCCGACTAAAAGACCAGATAAGATTAGCAAAGAAAGCTATTAAGGAAGCAAAGATTAAACCTGATCTGTATACAGATGAGGAATTGCAATACATGACATTAGCACTTATACGTGCTAAGATACAACTGAAAGTAAAACAACAACAAAGAAAACAGGAGAAAGGATTTAGTAATGAACTCAGTGAAACTCGTAACAGTGACACCAGACGCAGAGAAAATGATGGGGTACGTGGCGAGAGTATCGAACCCAAACAATCAGGATAATCCTAAGGTTTCTGGTCTGTTAAAGTATTGTATCAAGCACAACCACTGGAGCGTCTTTGAGCAGGCACACATGACGCTTGAGATCGAGACATCTAGAGGAATCGCAGCTCAAGTTCTACGACATAGATCTTTTACATTCCAAGAGTTTTCTCAACGGTATGCTGATAGTTCTATGCTAGCAGATCGTATTCCTCTACCTGATTTACGTCGTCAAGATAAAAAGAATCGTCAGAATTCTACTGATGATTTAGATGCTTTTCATAAGCAAGAGTTTGAGATTGCTATCGAGAGGCATTTTGCTTCTTCTATGGATCTATACCAGACTATGCTTGATCACGGTGTGGCAAAGGAATGTGCTAGATTTGTGCTTCCTTTGGCAGTTCCTACAAAAATCTACATGACAGGATCAGTTCGGTCATGGATCCATTATATTGAATTGCGTTCTGCTCATGGAACGCAGAAAGAACACATGCTGATTGCAGAAGATGCACGTCGTGTATTCTCTGAACAGTTTCCTATTTGTGCGGAGGCACTTGACTGGTTATGAAACTATTAACGTTAGAAGATTATGAATTAGCAGGTCAAACATTTTGGCCTAAGTATTGGTATGTTGCCAAAGAACTTGGTGAGGATGCCAAACCTGAGCAAGTCATTAAAGTTATGGAATCTATTGGTGGTGTTGCACTGAAGCTAGCACTCGAAGAAAAGGGAGCAGGTCCATTTGGATTTAATAAAACAAAGGAGGGAGACGATGGCGACTTACCCAGTGATTAATAAAGAGACTGGTGAACAGAAGGACGTTAGAATTAGCGTTCATGATTGGGACCAGTGGAAGACAGACAATCCAGAATGGGATAGAGATTGGAGTGATCCCTCTACTTGCCCTGCCTCTGGTGAAGTGGGAGAATGGAGAGATAAGATGGCGAGGACCCATCCTGGATGGAAAGACATCATGAAAAACAAGGTGATTCCTAAAGCACCTCGTAACAAAACCATTACCGATAAGTACAACTACTAATTATGCCCGTTAGAAAGAAGACAACTAAATCACCTGGTCAAGGGATGACTGCGAAGCAACGCAAGCGTCGTAAACCTATTGACGAAGCATACATGCTTCCTGTTGAACCCATCACTGATAATCAAAAGATTTTCTTTGATGAGTGGGACAAAGGACAGATGTTATATGCATATGGTGTAGCAGGTACAGGTAAGACGTTCATTGCACTGTACAAAGCACTTAAAGATGTATTGAATGAGTACACACCATACGATAAAATATACATCGTTAGATCTCTAGTAGCTACTAGAGAGATTGGTTTCTTACCTGGCGACCATGAGGATAAGTCTTCTCTCTATCAGATACCATATAAGAACATGGTTCAATCCATGTTTGAGATGCCTGACGATGCATCATATGAAATGCTCTATGATAACCTGAAGGCACAGGAAACTATCTCCTTCTGGTCTACTAGTTTCATACGTGGCACTACACTAGACAATGCTATCGTTATCATTGATGAGTGTCAGAACCTAAACTTCCATGAACTGGATAGTATCATCACTCGTGTTGGACAGGATAGTAAGATCATTTTCTGTGGTGATGCTGCACAAACTGATCTGCAAAAGATCAGTGAGCGTACAGGTATCATTGACTTCCAACGCATCTTACAGAAAATGGATGAGTTCTCACTGGTTGAATTCGGTGTAGAAGATATCGTTCGTTCTGGTCTTGTCAAATCTTATCTCATCAACAAAATTAATTTAGGTTTATGAAATTGTTTAATCATGTAGGTGGCATTGAACCTATTGAAATGTCTGCTGAGATGGTCGAAGGAAAAAGACTTTATCTCACACCCGAAGGCATGAAATTTCCATCTGTCACCACCGTGATTGGTAACAATGCTAAAAAGATGGCGGGTATTGCTAGGTGGCGAGCTCGTGTTGGTGAGAAGGCAGCAAATGCCAAGTCCACTCGTGCTACTGGTCGTGGCACAAAGTATCATTTAGTTGCAGAAGATTATCTTAATAACGATTTAGACTTAAAGAAATACAAATCACATCCCCTTCCTGTGCTGATGTTTCACCACAGTCGTCCTACTTTGGACCGTATAAATAATATTTACTTACAGGAAGCTGCGCTCTACTCTAAACATTTAGAACTAGCAGGGCGTGTAGATTGTATCGCTGAGTTTGATGGTGTGTTGTCTATTATTGACTTTAAGACAGCAGAACAACCTAAGCGTGAAGAATATCTCTACGACTATTTCGTTCAAGAAACTGCATACGCATGTATGCTTCAAGAAAACTACGGGTTGAGTGTCAAACAACTCGTCACAATCGTTGCTTGTGAAAACGGAGAGACCCAAGTCAAGGTGCTTCCACCTAAGAAAGAATATTTCATCAAGTTGATGGGTTACATCGACGAATACCAAGAACGATATGGACAAAAAACAATTATTAGAGGATAAATTTATGACCGCTGCGAGATTTTCGCAGGAAGTGGAGAAGATTGCATTACACAATCCATCAATGAATTATATTGATTCTGTTATTCACTACTGCGAGGAAAATGAAATCGAATTAGATAGTGTAAGTAAACTAATTAGCAAACCATTGAAAGAAAAGTTGCGTCATGATGCACAGCAACTTAACTTCATGAAAAAAACAAGTCGTGCCAAGTTAATGTTAGTATGAGTTTCTTTAAATCTGATATAGTTAGAGGTGACATCCAAGAAATGTTGGAGCTCCAGCAGTTCTGTTTTAGATCCGCTATGAATTTTGTTCTTCTTGAAGACGAAAGGAAGATGGATTATTTTGATGCACTTGAAACTCTCATTGAAAAACAAAAGATCTTTTATGCTCGTGCTAAACTGAGTGATGATCCCGAAGCTAAATCGGTCATCGAGACCATGAAGCAGGGGGTTGTCATGCTAGGAGCTACACCTGACACGTCCATCGAATCCATGTTTGATGAACTATTGTTAAAGGTTCAACGCATGAAGCAACAATTAGAGGCAGGGGGTTGACGCCCGTCCCCTTGCCTGTTATTATGTTCAAGTGATGAGGGCACCATTGGGTTCCGACCCAATACACAAACCAAATCCGATTAAATCCGAGGTAATCTATGTCATTCGCAGACTTAAAGCGTAAATCTCAGAACAACTTCTCCTACCTTCAGAAGGAACTTGAGAAGTCATCCAGCGGTAAGAACGTTGATGATAGGTTCTGGAAACCAGAAGTTGACGCTGCTGGTAACGGATATGCCGTTATCAGATTCCTTCCTGCCCCTGATGGTGAAACCATCCCATGGGCAAAGGTGTACTCCCATGCCTTCCAAGGTATTGGTGGTTGGTACATTGAAAACTCCTTAACTACACTCAACGAAAAGGATCCCGTTGGTGAAGTGAACCGCCGTCTCTGGAACAGCGGTGCTGATGAGGACAAAGAGACTGCACGTAAGCAGAAGCGTAAGCTTTCTTACTACAGTAACATCTATGTTGTAAAGGATCCTAAGCACCCTGAGAACGAGGGTAAGACATTCTTGTATAAGTATGGCAAGAAGATCCATGATAAGATCCTTGCTGCCATGCAACCCGAGTTCCAAGATGAGACACCAGTAAATGTCTTTGATCTTTGGGAAGGTGCTAACTTCAAATTGAAGATCAAAAAAGTAGCAGGGTACTGGAACTATGATAGCTCTGAGTTTGATAGTGTTAGTGCTTTGTCTGCAGACGATGATGAACTTGAAGCAACGTGGAAAAAAGAATACTCACTAGAGTCATTCACTTCTAAAGAGCAGTTCAAGTCATACGAAGATCTTGAGCGTCGTTTGAATCTTGTGCTAGGTATCAGCGCACGTCCTGCTCCCCGTCCAGTTGATGAGTCCTTCGAGGATGAGTCTGAAGGTCGTGGTAGTTTCAACGCCCCTGATATTACTATCGATAGTAATAATCAACTGGTTGGTGGTCACCATCGTTCTCCTGTCAAGGAAGAAGCAGTCGTTGATGATGATGATGCCCTGTCCTACTTCGCACGTCTTGCTGAAGAGTAATATGGGAACTGAATTCTTGGCAATGCCTGACACTCTAGCAATGCTAGATGGAGCAGTTGGAGCATGGAATTCTATGAGCTACGGGGAGGGGTTTCTCTTCTCCCTTTGGGTCGTAGGAATGTATTACATTAAACTTCGTATGGATAAGTTCATTAAGTGAAGAAAGTGTTTGAGGTTATCTTTCACCCAGTTACAGTTTTAAACTTAACTTTTGTTGGAACCTTAGGATTGATTCAAGTAGTCCATACTAATGCACATCATACTTTAGAAACAGATGTTCATGGTCATGTGCATCGAGCACTGAAAAAGAATCCAGAGTTGGCACGATCAGCTTGTTATGAACTTAACTAATGAAGAAAAAAGAAATGATCGAGGCACTACGTAAGCGTCTCGATCAGGTGGAGGCAGACAACCTAGTTCTCCTCACACGAGTCGCAAAACTAGAGACGAAATTCGATAATCAAATCTGTGAAAAGTGAAAAAAATTCTCTGCCAATTTTTTGGTAAAAAAAGTCAACCAGTTTTCTTTAGACGCTGACTAATATAGTTGGTGTCTTTTTTGTATAGATTTTGTTTTCTGAAATCATCTACAAAAGATTGTAAGTATTGTTTTTTAAGAAGATATATTTCTCTCTTCTTATCATTTTCTTCTTGATAATATTCTGCAACGGTAATGGGACTACAAATCTCATTGCCGTTTTTTAATGTCATGACACCATCGATATTTAATTTATGCTGTCCATTGTAAAATGTTTGATCAACATGTAAACCAGCAGCATAGTGTCCCATCGATTGTTTGATTTCATAATGATTGATCTGACTGTATGGATCATCAAATTCTTGCTCTAATACTCTATAGAGTTCATAGTTATTCATTGGCCAATCATACTGTGCGTTGACCATGTTGTTAGTCAAAAGAATTACCCAATCATAAAATTGATTTCCGTAAAAATTCCTAGCTAAAACATCTGGACGTTCTCCATCTTTGATTGCATACTTGTTAAAGTAAACAACATTGGAAAAGATATCATCATTGATTTTATATCTACGAAAAAAATTCTTCGCGACTGTAAAATCTGATGTTGAAAAAGGAGAGTTGATTGGTTTCTCGTCGTAAGCGAGATCTGGTATGATTGAAAAATACATTATCGAACAGAGTCTGAGAGAACTTCTTCTGCAAAGTTGATTTTTGTTTCTTGAAAATTAAGTGTTAATTCGATGGCAACAGGTTGACCATCATCTCTATATGTAGCATATGCTCCATCAGGAGTGTAATTTACACTTACTTCAGTAACAGCTAACATTTTATATCTTGGAAGAACATTATGTTCAGTTGCTCCACGCATAAAAGAAATTCTGCAAAGATTTGGTACACCAATAAATGCAGACACAATTCCCTTGTTTATCGGTTTACCTGGATCATTAAATCCCATTACTTGTTCAGGATCACGGCGTGGTAAAGTACATGCTTTGAATACTTTTATGATTTTATTAATTTCTTTAGATTCACCTGCATTTCTTGGAACTAATTTGAATTTCAAAGCAAAGTTTCTCATGTCAACACTTTGGAACATCAATTCAGTATTGGGATTCATGATTGCCCCAGATATTGATCCAAAAATATCATCTTTAGTAAGTTGATCACCACCAGCTTTTTGAACAGACTTCTGTAAAACTGCAGCAGATGCTAGACCAAGAGCTCTTTCTGCTGCACCATTAAGTGTACCAAAACCTCCAGCAAGTTTGGCACCTAGTCCTTCTTGACCAGCAGCTCTTAAAATACCTGCACCAACTGTACTGAATGCTTTACCACCCCAATTACCTCTGAAACCAGTAGAAATATCTTCTGGCATATACATTATGACAGATGGATAATCCTCTCCAGCATCTGTATATTCACCAACTTGATTGTAATCATAGGGTTTTCCAAGATAATTTCCTAATTTTTCCTCGGTATTAATATTGAGGTTATTACCTTCGACTCCAAATGCTTTTTTAGATCTTTTTTGAAATGGTGGATTATATTTTTTAAACTGAAACAATACATAGTCACTCTGCTCACCAATAGTCTGAGCATTAGGATATTTTAGAATATTGGAAGATGTATAATTTTCTTTAGGTGAATCTAATCTTTTAATTCTAGAATTAACATTAAATTCTGCGGCACTATCGTATCCTTCCTCTTTTGCTTGTTTCTCTTGTTGCTCTTTGATAATTTCATCGGAACCAAAACCACCTGTCCCGAGGACGTATTCTTGGATAAAATCCCAGAACCATTGTTTTTCTTGTTTAGGTTTATTCATCTACTCATTTCCTTGGATTGTGGTGTTCCATATCCTTTCACTAGTCTTTGACCTCGGATTTTATCGTAGAAATTCTCATCAGTATCTTTCCATACTTCAGATTTATCTATTGGAAATACCATGCCGTTGACATTTTTTACAAAATCTTCTGTTGGTAATAGGATTGCAGTATCCCATTCACTTGAAGATAGATCTAGGTATAACCCTTCTACATGTGAACTTAGGTATTTATGGAAACATCTCTTAGGAATGTCAATTCTTCCCTGCATTAATTTTTTAGTAGCTATAATTCTCTTCTTTGGTGACAAGTAATGTAGGTTAGCACCCCAAAATTCAGTTTTACCTGCTGCTTTGATTGCATACACTAAAGGAAACCTATCATAGTAAGGAAGATACTTCATCTTTGCTTTATACTCAAACATATAAAGGTGTCCTGCTACTGTGTATCGACGCAATTCATTTGCATCTTGTTCATCAGCAGCGCCTACTCTGTCACTCTTTTCATTTAATATATACTTACTAAAATTTTTCTTATAACTACTAGCTTCTGATTTCACTGCATTTCTATACCATGCAAGTGATTTTTTTTCTCCGTTTGTTTTAGCGGAGACTTTTTCAAATAATGTTTTGTATCCTGGTTCTTTATTTACGTTGTTGCGCTGTATAGCGGCGAATCCTGTTGTCATTTGTCATACTCCTAAATGATCCTCGGTTAATATTAAGAAGTTCATCTGCCTATCTTCACAATATTCACGAGCAGCAGACCATTTAGTTTGGTTCTTTGCGTATGTTAATACAGCATTACGATATGAGGCAGTTCGTTTATTTTTCTCATTCGGTGGTTGTGTTTGTTTTTTGGGTTTTACTTCAATAATATACTTCGCAAGATTACCAGACTTTTCACGAACTTTGATATAAAAGTCTGGATAGTATCGCCTCACCTTACCATCAGGAGCTCTGTATGGTATAATAATCTCTTCACTTCCCCACTGTAATATTGAAGGGTTATTGTCACAGAACACCATGAACTTACGTTCCCATAGCGACCTGTAAACAATGTTTGTCGGGTTGCCACGGTACTTCTGAGGGTTTTTAGGTTTAAAATACCCAGAGTACGCCATAAATATAAATGATCCAACATAGGTATTTAGCGTGGCAGCGGGAATTACTTCATTTTTATCTCAGGTCAGTCGTCAAGGCGGATTTTCATTTAGTAATAACTTTCTAGTAGAATTTAAAGGTTCTAAGGGAGGTGTTTCTCCAGCTGATTTCTTCAATCCTGATTTGTTAGAGATTTTTTGTGAAGAAGCACAATTGCCTAACTCAAATACTGCAACTGGAACACAAGTTGGATTAGTCACTGGTCTTGGTGCTGTAGATTATCCACACACAAGAGTGTTTACAGAATTTTCTCTTACATTTATGTTAGATGCTAACTTAAACATTTTGAAAGCTTTAAATGCTTGGTATTATGTTATTATTGGTGGTATGGATAACAATAATATTAAAGAAAAAGGAAATGTATTAAGTCCTAATAGAGTAATGAGAGTCGGTTACAAAGATGACTATGCGTGTGACATTTATATTACAAAGACAGAGGCTGGAAAAGATTCTTCTACTGAAAGAAAACCAATCACTTATGTTATGGAGAAAGCATGGCCATACCAAATTGATGCTATCCCACTTCAATTTGGATCCTCTCAAATAACAAAAGTAACAGCTCAATTCAAGTATGAAAGACATTATACTATAATGAGAGATGTTAGAAAAGCTCCTCAAATTACTAAAGGTGATGGATTGGGTCCATATCAAAGTGTTACTCCTCTTACAGATGAGCAACGACTAGAGAACTTTAAGAGGGAAGTAGCTGTGACTGGTAATAAAAATCTTGCGTCAAGAATGGTGAATGCCTTCCCCATGGATCAGTAGGGTCAAATTGCAATTTTCAGTTCCATAAAAGTGGGAAAAAAATTCCCGATATTTTTCGTCTGAAAAAGTCGCTAAATATAAATATGACCTTGGAGTTAATATAATGGCGTTGCCACAAGTTGTTCTCCCAACTTATGAGTTGGAAATTCCTTCTAATGGGAAAAAATTGAGATATCGTCCTTTTGTTGTAAAGGAAGAAAAGGTACTTCTAATAGCTTTAGAAACACAAGATGAAAAAGAAATTGAAAAATCTGTTAAGTCTCTTTTAAAGGGTTGTATTCAGTCAAGAATTAAACTAGAAGATCTAGCAATGTTTGATTTGGAATATATTTTCCTTCAAATTCGTGCTGTATCTGTTGGTGAAATTGTACAGATGAATGTAACTTGCAAAGATGACGAAAAAACGCAAGTTAAGTATAATCTGAATCTGACTGAGGTTAAAGTCAGCAAACCAGAAGGACATGACCCTAAAATCATGCTAAATGATGAACTTGGTGTTATTATGAAGTATCCTTCTTGGACTGAATTCATTAGTGGATCTATTATGGGTCAAACTCCATCTACAGATGGTATAGTTGAAATTATTGCTGAATGTATTGATCAGATCTTTGATAAAGAGGATGTATATGACAACTCTACTACTACTAAAAAAGAATTTGTTCAATTCGTAGAAGGATTGACCAATACTCAATTTGAAAAAATTCAAAAGTTTTTTGAGTCTATTCCTAGATTAGAGCATACATTTACGGTTACAAATCCAGAGACAGGAGTTGAATCTGAGTTTTTAATCAATGGATTAACTAATTTTTTCGGATAGCCCTCTTCCATAACACGCTAGAGGGATACTACAAAACCAACTTTGCTTTGATGCATCATCATAAATACTCTTTGACTGAGATTGAAAATATGATGCCATGGGAGAGACAGGTATACACTAGTCTCTTAATGCAACATCTAGATAATGTCAAAAAAGCACAAGAAGCAGCTAAACAACGATAATGGCACACGGATTTTTATCATATCAAGATAGCAGAGGTAAATCTGGGATTGAGATTGGTCTGGAAAATTTGATTGAAAAGAAATATAAAGAACTAAAAGAACATTTATTAAAAGAACGTAAAAAAACAGACCAGAAAATTGAGGAAGTTTCTGCAAAAGTAGAAGAACCTGCTGCTTTGAGAGCAGGACAACAACCTTTATTATCGGGTGGAAATCAAAAAGCAGTAGCTGCAGCCCCTTTACAAAGAATGCTTGGTGGAACAGCTTTACAAAGAGCATTACCTGCAGGACCATCAGCAATAAATCCTGATGTTCAGGGTGGTGGATTAGCTAGGGGTGGATTTAATGGAAAACCACTAAAATCAGAAGGATTTGTTTCTGATAGAATTGTAAATATCGGTGCTACAAATCTTGGTGTAGAAAGAGATATTGGCGGTGACGATATGTTCGTCAAACGCATGGAACCTGTTGGTGGAGATAGTGGAGAAGTAGTACAGGCAATTGATAGATTGACCATGGTTACCATGAGTTTAGTTGCTACTACAAAACAACAAACACAAGTTCAACAACAGATTGCTCAAACACAGCAACAAGAAGCAGAAAAATTAGGAAGAAAATCAATAGCAGCTGCAGAAGAATTTAATCTGGAACGAGGTGGAGACTTCTCTAGCAACGCTGCTTATATGGGTCTTGGAGCAAACGGCATGGCACTGATGGGTGCTGGTGGTGGATCACGTAGAGGCGGTGGTCCTGGCGTAGGTATAGGTGGTAAGGCAGCTGCAGGTGCATTAGGCAGATCCGTGATGAAAAGAGGTGGTGCTAGAGCTGGAACAAGACTTGGCATTGCTCTGGGTGGTAAGATGAGCAAAGGTCTTGGGAAAAACTTAGGAAAGAAATTAGGTGGAAAAGCAATTGGTAAACTTGCTGGTGGAGCAATTGCAAAGAGTCTAGGAAAGAAAATTCCACTGGTAGGATTAGGATTAGGTGCTGTTTTTGCTGCTCAGAGAGCACTACAGGGAGATTTTATTGGTGCTGGTCTGGAATTAGCTTCTGGTGCAGCATCTACTATTCCTGGTGCTGGTACTGCTGCTTCTGTTGGTATTGATGCTGCTCTAGCTGCAAAAGATATGACGATGCCATCTGGTGCCGATGGTATGGTAACAACTGGTCCTAAATCTGGTTATCTTGCAGAACTTCATGGTACTGAGGTTACTCTCAGTGGTAATAAGTCTAAAGAAATGAAAGATATCTCTCTTAATATTGGAGAGGGTATTCTTGAAGCACAAAAAAGGAATAAACGTTTATTTGGTCAATTGCAATCGGAGGGACTGCATCAATATTATGATAAACAAGGTGGTTGGAATGGATTCTACAAAGGATTAAAAGAAATTCTTGGTGCTCTTACGTTACCTGGAATCGGTAAAATTTTCAGATTTAAAAACGACAACGAAGAAGATACATCAACATCAGGCGGCGGCGGTCGCAATAGGAGTAATATGGCAGGTGGTGGTGCTGCTACATTTGATACTATTGTTTCTGGTGAGGGTGGTGTAAATTCTGTAAACCGTAGCAAGGCTGGTGATACTCCTGGTGGTGCAAAATCTATCTTTGGTAAGAATCTCACTGAGATGACTGTTGGTGAGATTATGGATGCTCAAGCAAGAGAAGAAGTGTTTGCCGTTGGTAAATATCAAATCATTCCAGACACAATGAAAGAGTTTGTTCAAAATAGTGATGTTACTAGGGATATGCTATTTACTGAGCAAACTCAAGATATGTTTAAAGATTATGTTATTAATGTGAAAAGACCTTCGGTAGGTAAATATTTAAGAGGAGAAACTAATGATCCCACTGAAGCGGGACAGGCACTGGCAAGAGAGTTTGCTTCTGTAGGACTCCAATATGATGAAACTTATAAAGGAAATCGGATGACGAGAGGTCAAGGTCTATATGATGGTACTGCTGGCAATGCTGCTTCTATCAGTCCCGAAGAAATAATCGAAGCATTAAAAAGAGATAGAGCTGCTGGTTCTGTTCCAAAATTAATAGGAGAAAACCCAGATGTTAAACCAGATGGTGCTGACTGGGCAAAATCATTGAATCTGGGGAATGAACCATTTATTGATTTTGGTGATAATAATCAGTTCCGTGCTATCAAGAAAGATAGTGGTGGATATAAGATCATGAAAAGAGGTTTTCTTGGTATGTTTACACCTATGAATACTGAAGGTAAAAACCTTGGGTTAAAAAAACAATTAATAGAGGCTGCTAAACCAAAAGAAGTAAGTTCCTTAAATCCAACAACAGATAATGACTCAACCTCACTTACTGCATCTGTTGATGATCCTAATGCATTAAATACAGCTTCTACAGATGCTCAATTAACTGCTTCTGCAGGAGCAGGGACTACAATCATCAATAACTACAACACAACAACTGGTGGTGGTAAATCTTCTGGAGGAGATGATGTAGCATTAGCATCTAGCTATAGTCAGATGGGTCCTAATTTTATGTTTGCTCCAATGCAACTTAGAGCTTAAACTATGGAAAATTTTTCTTCACCAACTGATTTTGTACTTAGAAGTTTTAGAATTTTTAAGGGAGGAACTAATACAGATATTGAGATCAAAAAATTAGTTGCAAATTTTGAATATGTTGAGTCTATTTTAAGTCCTTTTATAGTAGCTGGTGCTACTATAGTTGATAGTGCTGGTTTACTTGGATCTCTTCCTATTAAAGGTGGAGAAAGGGTAGTTATTGAAATGTTGACAAATATTAGTGATGTTCCAATTCGATATGATATGGTTATTTGGAGAGTCTCTGATCGTTATGCTCAACAACAGAAACAAGTATATAAGATTGGTTTAATATCTCCTGAAGCATTGGAGAATGAAATTACAAGAGTTAATGTTGTAATGGAAGGTAATCCTGAGGGGATTATTAAAAAGATGATAAAACAACCAGAATATATTGGTAGTCAAAAAGAGTTTTTCTCAGAACCTTCTTTATTTGAAAACAAAATAATTCCTAATAATAAAAGACCATTTGATCTTATTACACAACTAGCAGTTAAGAGTATTTCTCCTAAAGCTAAGTTTGAAACTAATAATACATCAAATAAGAATAAATCAGAACAACAAATTAAAGGCAGTGGTGGATTTTTCTTTTGGGAAACACGTAGAGGATATAATTTCTTTGCAGTTGATTCTTTATGTGCTGATGAGAAAAGTCCTCTAAAATCTGATAGATTACAAGTGAAAGCATGGGGTGATGGACCAGATGAACCTTATACGGAGAGATTGGGAAATATTGGAGATGGTGCGGATGAAAGATTTACAATTAAAAAATCTATCTTTGATTCTGAGGTTGATACTCTTACATCGTTAAGAGTGGGAAAATATTCTTCTTTGATGGTATTCTTCAATCATTCAACAGGGCAATACGAAGAGTATGTCTATAAAATTAAAGATAGTTATGATAACATGTCACATCTTGGAGGACAAGATTCTCTTTCTTTAATTCCTGTAAAAGATGTAGAATTATCTGATTATCCCAGTAGAATTATGTCAGTATACTTAGATCATGAATCTTGGTCTAATGAACTTGAACCTGCTTCACCAGAACCAGGAGATAGATCTAAATCTCCAACAAAATTTGCTGATTGGCAAAAATATTATATGGCACAATCCATAGCAAGGTATAGATTACTTACAAATCAGAAGTGTAGTATCGTAATACCTGGAAATGCTGAAATATGTGCAGGAGACAAAATTAATGTTAGACTAGTCAGTAAGCTACCAACTTCATTAGGAAAGGACGAACCTTTCGACTTGGAGAGTAGCGGACAATACTTGATTCAAGAAGTAACACATGCTTTTGATCCTTTATCTGGATCAAATGGTACATTTTACACTACATTGCGCTTGATGAGAGACTCTTATGGACAAAAGGATAAAGTGTCCACACATAGTAAATAAATAACTAAAGGAAGTTACCTACTTATGGAAAGCATCGAAAAGCATATCGAAAAGGACAAAGAAATCCTTGACAATCCTATGACCTCACCACATCAACGTCGTCATGTTGAGGGTGAGTTGCACGAATTGGAAGACTATGTAGAGCATCACAAGAAAGAGATTGAAGCAGGTGATCATCATGATCCAACACCTTTGGAACTATTTTGTGACTCAAATCCATCAGAACCTGAATGTTTAGTATATGAAGATTGAATATGGATGACTCATTATCACGGTTAGTACCTATACACCAAATTGGATCCGATGGATACGCTTGGTGGATTGGACAAGTAGAAGGAACTGTAGATGACGATAAAAACAATAAAGGTGGATATCGTTATAAGGTAAGAATTGTAGGAGATCATCCTGGTAATAAGGATATTCTTCCTACTGCTGCTTTGCCATGGGCAACCGTTGTGATGCCAGTTACAACACCATTCATGCCAGGTAATGTTGGTGGTGCATGTTCTCAGTTAATTGAAGGTTGTTGGGTAACTGGATTTTATGTAGACGCAGATAAACAGAAACCTATTATTATAGGTTCTATTGGTCAAACACCTGCAGCTACAAAGATTGTTAATACACCAGGACCAAAAAGAAAAGCATATGTTACAGGAGAGAGTTATAAATCACAAGTTGACCCATATAAAGATGGTGCAGAAGAAGTAACAGAATCAGGTACTACTGAAACATCAGGTGTTTCTGAAAAGGGTGCTAGAACAGGTTCGGGTTTATCTACAGGAAGAGAAGTTGAGGATGAAAATGGTGAAAAGAGACAAGACATTCCTGTACCACCAGCAGCAACAGAAAGATTAAAAAAAGAAGAGTGGTGTCAAAGTGTTGCTGAAAAATGCAAAGACCAAGATTTAAAAACACAGATGAACTCTATTGTTGGTCAGATGTTATCTGATATACAGAATAACAATGGCAACATTGGAGATTTTTATGTTAATAAAGTTAGTGGTGGTGTAAACAGTGCAATCTCTAAGGCAAGAACATCTATTAACAAAGCACAGCGTGTTGTTACTGAGTTCTTAGCAAGGATTAAAGGTTATATTAAACAACAATTACAGGAGGCTGTAGACAACTTAGTAAAGGCATTATTAAGACCAGATGAATCTGGTAATGCTCTAACTCCTGTAACAGAATTCTTTAACAATGCTTTGAAAGACCTTGGTTGTCAAATGGCAGACTTAGGTGAACGTTTGATGTCATGGTTGACAAATGTATTGATGAGTTACGTCAACAAAGCATATCGTGCTGCTATTTGTCATGTAGATGAGTTTGTAAATGGAATCATCTCTAAGATTAATCAGTTGATTACTGAAATACTTGGTAAAATATTAGGACCTCTACAAGATATTCTTGGTGCTATTGCTGAACCACTTAATATGATCGGTCAAGCTATCAATTTTGTTTTAAAACTTCTTGGTATTTCTTGTTCTGGTCCTGATCAAACATGTAATAAGTACAAGAAAGCATGTACTAATGGAGAAGAAGAAGGGAAAAAAGATGATGAAGATTTCTTGGATAATCTTTTGAGTAGTATCGATAATTTATTTGGAGATACTCCTGGTGATTATACACAGTATGTTTGTGAAGAAGCATATACTGGAAATCCATTAACACTTACTACTATTGGATTTACTGGAGGTGTTCCTTTACCATACACACCAAAAGGTCCTGATGACTTAGCTACAAAGAGACCAAAAATTGCATATAATATTCAAGATATTAAAGTAACTAGAGGTGATACTGCTGTATTCACAATTATTCGTTCTGGATACCTAGAATCTGCTTCCTCTGTTACATTTAAAACTCTGGATGGACAAGGTACAGCAACACCTGTAGAGGATTACTTATCAGCAAATACAATTGTTGGTTTTCAACCAAAAGAAACTTCAAAAACTGTTGAGATTAGGACGTTTGGAGATCCACTATCTGATAGATCAATAGAAGAATTTTTTGTAAAAATTAAACAAAATAGTCCGATTGATAGTAGCGGAATTAAATCATTTTTTGTAAGAAATGTTGCACAGTGTGAGATTTCACCACAACCACTTAAAGAAGATTATCCTCCATACAATCCACCATCAGAAAATCCAATTGATATTGATGTTCCTGAGGATCCTTTGACTCCTCCTGATGATGATGGAGATGGTACGCCAGATGATCCTATCGACGATCCATCTAACACCACACCTTCTTATGAAGTTGTAGCTAACAGATCTATTTGTCCAGAAGATGAATTTATTATCTATTCAATTACTACTAATAATGTAGATAATGGAACTATCTTATTTTACAACTTATTCGGTCAAGGTATTACATCAGATGATATCATTAATGGTTCTCTAACTGGATCATTTGTTATTAACAGTGGTAAAGCACAAGTAACTATTGGTATTGCAGAAGATGGTGTAGTAGAAGAAGCAGAAAATCTAACCTTTGCTATTACAGGTAAAGGAGCTACTGCAGATGTTTTGATTGTATCAGGAAGAGATTTAAATCTTCCTGATTTTGACGAAGGTGTTGGTGATTCTACAGAAATTGTATTTGATGACTTTAGACCACCTGCAATTAATATTCCTGATGTAATTACAGATGATAATGGTGGTATTATCGAAATTCCTGTGGATAATCCTGGCGATCCATGGGCAGAACCACCATTCGTATTCGTTGGTGGAGAAGGAGTTGGTGCAACTGCAACGGCATTATTAGATGACAATGGATTCTTAACTGAAATTCGTGTCCTCTCACCAGGATTTGGTTATAAGAAAAATCGCTCTGGTGATAATGACAAGAGATGTGTCATTGATACATTTACCGCTACTAGATTTGGAATTGGATATAAAACTAAACCAGAGATTTTTATTAATGACGAACCAGGATTAGCAGAAGCTATCATTAATGATGATGGATTTTTAATTGGTGCTAGAATTCTTAATAGAACAAAAACTTTTGAAGGATTTCCTGAGGTCAAAGTCGTTGGTGGTGGTGGATATGGAGGACAATTGTTACCTTCATTATTATGTCTAGATACAGATGGACTTTCCAAGATTGGTTCTACCAAAATTGGTACAGGTCGTTATGTTGATTGTCCTTAGGAGATGTAGATAATGGCAGCTGCTTCACAAGAAACTTATAATAATATTAAGAAGGATGGTATTGCAAAACCATCAACTCCTGATGAAACACAAGATACCAGTGGTATTAGGTTGTGTTATGCTTATAAAGGGTATAGAACAAGAGCATCTATCTATGAAAGAACACTTCCAGATAAACTCACAACAGCATTGTGTATTGATGGTCCTGCAGGTTCTGATAATGCAATGACTTTCCATAATGATGGGAGAATTACTGTCATGACTGGAACAAGAGATCCTAATAAAGGTGCTGCTAGTGGAAGATTAAATATCACAACATTTGGTGGTCTTCATAAGCATGAGGCCAGAGTTAATATGGAGTTTCACGAAGGTGATAATCAAAAACCACAGGGTGATGGACAAGCATTAAACATCATATGTTATGGAGATCATATAGATGAAGCTAAAGGATCAGAAAGAGTTATAAAAGCAAATATAATTAGAATCGAAGCTGTTGAAGAATTAGTTTTAGCGGGTGGATCTATTAAAATTCAATCTCAGTCTGATATTGAGATGGCTGCTACTGCTATCAACTCTGCACAAATCAATAAGAAGGATATTATTCTAGGTCAGAAGATGAGTTTTGGTGCTGGAGAAGAAACTTCAGTCCAGTTTGACCCGAGATCTAATCAAGCTGTTGTTTCACCAGGTCATATTAGTCATGTTATTGCTGGAGACTATAAACAATACATTGGTGGTGTATCTAACATCACTGCAGCAGGTGGCGTATTTGCTGTTCCTTTAGTAAAAGATAGATCTTCTTCATACAGTGTAAAATCTGTATTAGGTAACATCAGCACTAATGCTGTTGCAGGTGCAACTATCATGAATTCTGGTGCTGCCTTCACTGCTACTGCAGGTGCTGCTGCAACGATTGCTGCAGGTGGTACTTTCACTGCTACTTCGACTGGTGACATGACTCTTGCAGGTGCAGAAGTTAGTGTTACTGGTGGAGCAGCAGTTGGTATTACTGGCGGAGCAGACGTTTCTATCACTGGTGCAAACGTTCGCATTACTGGTGCATTAATTTACCTTAATTAAAAACTATGATTTTTTGGATTGGATTCTTTGTTATGTTCTTCAACGAAGGATTCGTTATGATGAGACACGTATCACCGTGGTTCTCTAGACAAAGAGATAAATTTATTGAAAAGTATGGTGCAAACACATGGTATAGATTCCATGGTACACTTGACTATACTTGGATGGGACTAGTAGCTATTGGTTTGATTGTAAACTCCAATAGATTAATGCATGTGATGGCATTATTAACTTTCTGGGCACTATCTTTCGTTATATTTTACCTACCGAGATGGATTAGAAAATGAATCAAATTACAGTTTTTATATACTTAATATGTTTTGTTAGTCTATTGGGAGCTACATTTGCGTTCATGTTTACTATGATGACATCAACACTTAAGGAATTTGATAAACCTAGGAAGACAAAAAAGACCGTATTACCCGCACCTCATCCTGAAATGGAAGGAATTGAGTATGGGACAGAATTGCTAGTATTCAGAAGCGAAGACAATGATTCAGAGGATGATTTATAAGTAGAACTTATTATAATGGTAAGTAATGCTCATAGCAAACTGGCACAAGGGGGGTTGATTTCTGGACTCAACCCTGATAAATTAACCTTGTAGCAATCAGAGAAGGTGCCTCAATTACTCGCACCAACTCACTTGACGCGCTCTGCATCATGTGCTATACTTTTCAAGCAGTCGGAAACAACCGACTCTCCATCTGCGGGTAACCACTCCGCAAGTAAACAAACATTTAAACGAGGAAAATTTCAATGATCAAAACCGCATTTGCTGCCCTTGCAGCTGCTTCTGCAATCGCTGCTCCTGCCGCATTCGCTGGTCCTTACGTTAACGTAGAGGCAAACTCTGGTTGGACGGGATCCGATTATTCTGGGACGAATACAGACCTTCACGTAGGGTATGAAGGCGCTCTTGGCGAATCTGCATCATACTACGTCCAAGGCGGAGCTACCGTACTTTCTCCCGATGGCGGAGAATCTGACACTGTTCCTTCTGGTAAGGCAGGTATTGGCGTTGGCGTTACTGATGCTCTTGGTGTCTATGGCGAAGTCAGTTTCGTTGGTTCGGGTTCTGACAGCGTTGACCGTGGATACGGTACAAAGGCAGGTATCAAGTATTCATTCTGATACTAGTTGCGTAATTGTAATGGTGTGATATAATAACAGGGAGTCTTAGGACTCCCTTTTTTTATTCTAAATATCAACGTTAGTAATTAAAATATGCTTTCTACTCAATATAGATTAAGATTAGAAGGTATTTGCAAAAAAATTGCAAATAACGAACAGGTTGCTTTGCAAGACATGATCTGGGCAGAGAAACTTTCTAAATCTCACACAACCGCAAGAGAATGGTTGCGGCAAGCTAGAAGACAATCCTCGCAAAATATAGAGGAGGGAAGTACCGATGATTTTTTGAATAGGATGGGTCTAGGAGATCCTGATCCATCCAAACACAAAACTAGATTTGACGGTGCTGACGATATTAAAGATTGGTTTCAACAGGATAAACCCGATGACTGGAGACAAAGAGATTGAGTAGCAAGATGATGTTCCTAGTTGATGCTGGCAATGGCAGATGCATCACTCACGATGGATATATTCAACTTGGTAGTTTCTCCCATAGTGTAGAGAAGCATCTTGAGCTATGTCCCGAACAAGAATGGCAAGTAACATACTGGATGCCTGATCCATTCTATATGAGATACCCACGACCAAACTATCAGCATACTATGAAGGCGAACGAAGGTTCTCCTAAGACTGATAATGCTACTGATAGTAGACCTAGAGACTTTCCAGATCAAGCAACAAATAGATTAGAGAGAACATTATGAACGATTTTTTAGACAACCTAGCAGCAAACCAATATAAAAAACAAGATGATAGAGACACTATCAAAGAACTAAGAAGGGAAATTAATGAACTCAAATCACAAATCGTAGTTTTAAAATCAATGAAACTATGAATGATTTCAAGATTACTCCTCAAACATATATCGATATGAATAAGGAATTTGAAGAGGATGATATTCCTTTCCGAATTGCTGTTCCTACACAAGAGGCAATTGATAAATGGCAATCACAACCACCACAACACGTTGCTGTTGTTCATAATGTTGATATGGTTGCTGATATGTGGGCAGAGCACAATAGAATAGAAGAAGAACGTAAACTACAACTTGAGCTTGATCTAGGAGAATAAATTAATGTCAAATTTAACAGCTGTAATTTATAGTAATGGTAGTCAAGAATGTGATCGCATGGCATCACTTTTAAAAGTATTACCTGATGTTGAAGATTTTCATAGATACGAACTAGATACGGATTTTACTAAACAGCAATTTCAAATGGAATTTGGGAGTAATGCTACTTACCCTCAAATTTCAATAGGCAACAAGCATGTTGGTAGTATGCATGATACATTAAACTACATGAAAAACATACACATGCTTGACAAATAGAATCAAATCATGTACAATTTAAACCATATGACCTTATTATCATGAATTATAAACCCTATAGTATGGAGTGGAACAGGCGTCGTTACTTAGCAGAAGCGATTAAGACCTACTTTAATGATGATGTTGACCCTAACGTTATTGTTAACGATATTCGTGATGTTCTTACTGAGGAAATTGATTACTATAGGGGACGTGCTGATGATCTACAACAAGTAATGGACGGTATTAACAATGACTAAGAAAAGCTTTAAGAAAACAGATAAGAAAGGTCGTGAAGAGGAGTGGATTTGGGAAGAGAGTTCAGAACTCAAAGCATTTATCAAACAACAGTCAATCGTAAAACTGTCTGCACCACCCACACGCCCTGTTTAATCTGCTATACTAAGGGAGTTGAGAGGTAAACTACAATGTGTTCTCATCCGCAGAACCGCCTCTCACACTTGCGAGTATGGCGGAATCGGTAGACGCACCAGACTTAAAATCTGTTGAGCATTGTGCTCGTGGGAGTTCAAGTCTCCCTACTCGCATTCTTGTTAAATAGAACATGAAACGCTGACAAAAGATGAAGTATACCATTAGCAGAAAACATTGTTTTGTTGACAACGAACCTGTTTTAATGTATTATATTCAGGAGATACCATTTGCTTTTGATGTTCTAGAAAGAGAAGATAAAGAAGACAAGTGGATCTTGTCTGAAGCAGCAATAAATCAAGAGTATACCTTAGAAGATATTTTTAAATTCTCTGATTATTTAATTGCTGAAGAATGTCATCCAGTTTTATTTGAATTAGATCTTGTTAATCCAGAGCTTATACCAGAATGAGTTTTATTGAATTATTGGTTGGGACATTTGCTAACAAACGTCAAGCACAATCCCATCCTACACGTTTTGCACACATTCGTGTTTCTCACCGTTTGATTGGAGAGAATCGTATATATGGAGAGCAAGCATACAACTATCTACTCAATCGTCCATATCGTCAGTTCGTGATTGATGTGGTTCAGGATGGAGAAGAGTACCATCTCAAGAACTACGAGATTGCAAACCCTCTTCAGTTTGCAGAGTGTAAAGGAATCGAAACAATTACAGAAGACATGTTGACATACCGCGAGGGTTGTGATATTATTATGAGACAGACAGGCACAGAATCTTACTTCGGTGGAACATCTACCTGCCACTGTAATGTCAATTGGAATGGTATTGATACTTTTGTCCAGAATGAGGTAAGACTCACTAAGGACGAATACCATGTAACTGACAAAGGATTACATGTAGAAAACCATACTAAAGTATGGGGTTCTGATTACGGAGCATTTAAATTCGTAAGGCAGTGATGCCGTCGCCTGATTAGCTCAGTGGTAGAGCAACGCTTTTGTAAAGCGTAGGTCGTCAGTTCAAATCTGACATTAGGCTTTAGAGATTGATCATCTCTATAGGGAGTGACTGAATAAACTTACTGGCATACTGCTGGTTAAGGTGATGAGACACAGGTGGTGCTGCTATCTTAGGATATGAACCGACCAACCAGTCGGGTCTCAGGCAAAGATGAATTACTCTGTAGTAATGCCCGTCTTTTGTTGGTACACAGAAATCCAACCTCCCACCCCTATAACTCAATCGGTAGAGTTAGCGTAAAGCGTCAAAACCGAAATATTATGCTATTGCAAATCTGAAAAATGTTAAATTACAAAAAAATTATTGCAGGTCAATTACCTGAAGCTTCTTGGTACGAAAATCTTCAATTGCCTGAAGGACGTACTTACATCGTCCGTGAGAGAAACTTATATTCTCTTGATGAAGTAGGTATTACCAACGATGCTGGACAAGAAGTTAATGTAGCTCGCTCTATTGGTACTGATAGAGTCAATAAAGAACTCATCAAGAGCAACATGGCAGTACATGGTCTTTTGACTAGTGTACAACCACCATATATCTACAAGTCCAATCTTTATGATGGATTTACTCGTTATGGTGCCATGCTTGAACTTGGACTAACTCATGGAATCTTCAATGAACTTGAGTTGAAGGATGGTTTTACTGAGAAAGAGATGCTTGATGAGATTGGTCTAGGTGCTAATGATCATCCACCTTCCAAAGGTGCTACTATCAATGACTTCAAGAGGCGTTTGAACGGACATATTTCCTTGTATTTGACCGAGAATGATGTACTTCCTTCTACTGGTTACTGCATTGATTGGATAAACAACATTCCCCATTCATTTTTCCAGAAACAAGTTATTGATATAGCTGACGAATGCCTTAAGAAGCATCGTTGTTCTGCTAGTGTTGTTGCTATTGATTCTCCAAAGGCAAATGCTTTTGCTGCTAGGCATTGTCCAAACAACCTGAAGGTAGTTCCTCTCAATGTTTCTGCTCAGAAGGGTGGAGGAATCAAAACAACTTACTTTGATCGTGCTTTCATTAGTGCATTTTATGGAGCAGGAGAACTATCTTTCATTGGTTATACTCAAGGTATCGAAGCTGATGAGGTTCCTTACTTCCGTGAAAAAGCACAGGAAAAAGTAGATTCTGCCAATGGTGCATTTGAAGCAGCATTCCAAAAGCGTTTGGAAGAAGGTAAGAACTTTAAGATGTTTAAATTAGAGGGATTCATTCCTCAAATCATCGGTGAAGAAGACTCTACTGAACTAGTTAAGTAATAATTTAAGGGGACTTCGGTCCCCCAATCCTCTTTAGCTCAGCGGTAGAGCGGTTGACTGTTAATCAATTTGTCCCTGGTTCGATCCCAGGAAGGGGAGTTATGATAACATACAAAGAACAACTAGAATACATCTACATATGTTTTAGAGAAGTGTTTTTGATATGCCTTACAAAGATAAAGAAGAAAATCGTAAGTATCAGCGCGAGTGGGCGAAAAAGAATTCAAAAACTATTAAATCAAATCAAATTGGTTCTCAGAGGAGAAAGCAGATAGTAGAGGATGCAAAGAAGCATTCATGTATCATCTGTAATAAAGATTTTCATCCTATACAAATGGATCTTATTCATGTAGATCCATCACCAAAAAAACACAGCGTATCGAAATTATTACAGATAGCTAGTTACAAGACATTACAAGAAGAAATTGATAAATGTGCCCCAATATGTGCAAACTGTAATAGACTATTACAGAATGGTTACGTAGATCTACCTGAACTCATTGTTATGCCATAAGGTTCAAATCTCACTACTTCTAAATCTTAGAACCCAACAGTATTTTCAGTCTTCTACTGGTATAAATAAACCCGAGGACAAAGTATCACCGCAGGGTCAGAGTAATCATGCCATTAACACGTTTAGATAACCTTATTAGTTCAAAAACTGGTAAGTATCTTTATGTTTCGCCAGACGATTTTAACGCAACAGATGCGTTATCGAACCGAGGCAATTCACCAGTAACACCTTTTAAGAGTATTCAGAGAGCATTCTTAGAGATTGCTAGATATTCTTATCTACCTGGTTTCCAGAACGATAGGTTCGACCAGTTCAGCATTATGCTGATGCCTGGTATTCACTATATTGATAACCGTCCTGGTCTTGTTGACACTAGCGGTATTGATGTATTTGGATTTGATCAAGCTACTAACGCTTGGACTGATGATAGTATCCTTGACATCTCTAACCCAGATAACATTTTCTATAAGTACAACAACACTGAGGGTGGTGCAATCATCCCTAGAGGTTCTTCTCTCGTAGGTTATGACCTAAGAAGAACTGTTGTTCGTCCAATGTACGTTCCCGACCCTGCAACAACGGAACGTGAAATTCCTCGCTCTGCAATCTTTAACGTAACTGGTGGTTGTTACTTCTGGCAGTTCACCATTAAAGATGGACAAACTACATCTGAATCTCCTCTTTATGATAACTCTGAAGGAAGTGGTTTAGTTTATTATGATCCTAAGGATTTCGCAAAAAAATCCGCACCAAATTTTTCTCACCACAAGCTAACTGTATTTGAATATGCTGATACAGAAGAGTTAAGTCTTTTCTATAGAAAAATTGCAAAAGGTTTCTCTGCATATCAACCTACAATTGATGATCCTGGTGAATTTGATTTCAGAGTCCAAGAGAACAGAATTGTTGGTCCTTTATCTGACTCTAGAGTTATTGAGTCTTTAACTCTTGCAGATGCTACAACTGATCCTAGTATTCCTGCATCCACTGCAGAAATTACAGTAACAACTAAAGTTGACCATGGATATTTTGCTGGTCAGTTTGTTGCTATTGCTAATACACAAATTGATGATGTATTAGAAGGTATCTTCCAGATCAAAGAGATTGATCAGAATGATGCTCGTAAATTTAAGTACGAAGTTCCATTCGTTGTAAGTGGAATTGGTAGTAATATTGTATCTGGTCAGACAGTTAGTGTTGACACTACTCCTGCACTAGGACAGAATGCACAGACATTAGCAGAGGTTGACTCTGTTGAATCTGCATCTCCATATGTCTTTAACGTATCGATTAGATCTACGTGGGGTATTTGTGGTATCTGGGCGAATGGTTTAAAAGCCACTGGATTTAAATCCATGGTTATCGCTCAGTATACGGGCGTATCGTTGCAGAAGGATGACAGAGCATTCATTCGTTATGATGAATATACTAACACATGGAACCAAGCATCACTAGTAGATGCATTTGCTACTGTTCCTTATCACACCAAGGGTGATAGCTATTGGAAGGATGAGTGGAGAAACTTCCACGTTCGTGCTTCGGATGATGCTTTCATTCAGAACGTTTCTATCTTCGCTGTTGGTTTCGCTGATCACTTCCTAATGGAAAGTGGTGGTGACATGTCCATCACGAACTCAAACTCCAACTTTGGTAATACATCACTTCATGCTATTGGTTTCAAAGGATTTGCCTTTAACCAAGATAAAGGTGGTTTCATTACTGACATCATTCCACCTGAAGCAGTTATTGATAATACTGCTAGTACCAAGAAGATCAATTATTATACAATTGATATTCAAGGAACTCTACAAACTTCTCAGAATTACACCAAACTATTCCTTGGTAATGATGACATCGTAGATCCTCTGGTAAGACCAGCTGCGACCATCAATGGTTATAGACTTGGTGCTAAATCTGATGATAAATTATATGTTAAATTAGATAATGCTCCTGGCACAGATGAATTCTTTAATGCACAACTAGAACCAACTGGTTTTGTTAAGTATGTTGCTAAGGGTTCTATTCTCAATCCTTCTGGTGGTGTAGTTAATAGTGTCTATGCAGATGCTGCTAACTTAATCGAATCTAACCGTCGTATGATTCAGGAGGAAGTCTTCGGATATATCTTAGAGAAGTATCCTAGACTCCAGAATATTCCTTATGTTAATCCTGGTCTAAATCCTGCAGGCAACAGATACTTTGATGCTCGTAATCTAATTGCTGCTAACCGTCAACAGATTGTTGATACAGCATTCGATGATATGATCACAACCTATGGATCTAGTGTGATCCAAGGTATTGGTGATGGTAAGTGTAAGAGAGATATTGGTCTGATTGTTGACGCTGTTGCAGAAGATCTTAAGGATGGTGGTAACTCTAACGTTATTGCTGCAACCAGAACTTACTTCGATGGTGATGGCAATCCACTAACTAATGGTTTAGTTGGTGAGGAAGACTATGCAACTTATGCATTCCGTAGAGCTCGTGATCTATGTAAACTTGCTATTGCTAACCTACTAACTGTACAGGCAGATCTATATGATCCTGATCCTAACAGTAACCTTGCTCCTTATGGTATCAACCTCGGTAAGACAGGTTCTCAGGCAGAACTAGATGGTGATACAACTAACGGTGTAACGATTGACCTTGCACTCAAGGCAGATCCTGCATCCCGTTATAAGGACGCACGTAACAGAATTGTCGCCAATAGAGAGTTCATCCTAGATGCAGCACTTGCTGAGGTAAGTGTATATCATCCTGACTTCTACATTCCTGGCGACACACAAACCAATTCACAGTCTAGACTTGCTGATGGATTTAGAATGATCCGTCGTAACTCTTCTGAGATTAGAGATAAGGCACTTGCAGCTATTGCTGTTGCTCATCCTAATTTCTATATTGATGGTGATAATCAGACTGATGAAGGATCTAGATATGCATCTGCATATCGTTTGATTGCAAACAATAGAAACCAGATTATTGATGTTGCATTGGCAGAAACAACTGTACAACATCCAGACTATTACTTTGTTGGTGATCAACAGACTGATGCACGTTCAAGATATGCTGATGGTTATCGTTTAATCCAGCAAAACAAAACTGAGATTGTCAACACTGCATGGACAAATACACTAGGACAGTATGCAGGCGCTGCAGCTACTGAAGTTAAGTGTAAGCGTGACATGGGCATCTTCGTTGATTCTGTATCTCTTGACCTCTTCGTTGGTGGTAACAAGTACGCACGTAAGTTTATTCAAGAATACTTTAATGCTGCTGGTAATGCTTGGATCTCTGGTGGTCTACAAGGTGAAGAGACTGAAAGTATCTACGCATTTAACCAAGCAAGAGATTTAATGAAATCTGCTGTAGCTAACCAACTTTCTATTCAAGATCCTACAGTTACACCAGGTCCTGCACAATATGGTGGAGGTGGTGGAGACATTGCTAACACTAACGCTGGTGCATGTGATGATGTACAATCTGCAATCACAACTCTAGTTGATATTGTTACGACACAGATTGCTGCTGGTGACCTATCCGCTCTACCTGCCGAGACAGCATATATCGCAGGTCCTGGCGAAGAGAAATGCCGTAGAGATATTGGTATCTTTGTTGATAGTATCGCACTTGACTTGTTCTGTAAAGGTAATGTTTACACTCACAGATTTGGAGCAGAGTTCTTTACAGATGCTTCAACTCCTGAGTTCTCATTCAACTCAGGGGTATACAATACCAACTTCAATAAAGCTGCTGAGACGATCAAGAAAGCGATCACTAATCAGCTTTACGAAAAAGATCTATTCAGAACAGCAGACAATGCACCTGGCTCAGCATATGGTCAGGTATCTAAAAATTACACACCACATGGTGCAACTTATAATGCAGCAACTGGTGATATGGTTCTTAGTATCGCTAACCATGGTTTAAGTAATGGCGACCGTGTTAAGATTGCAGATTCTGGAGTTGTATTTACATGTACTATGGATAGCAATGGTAGTAACCATGCATATCCACGTAATACAGACCCTGCATCTGGACAGTACCTTGAGATTACTGCATCTACGACAGATAGTATCACAGTTAATGTTGGTGCATCTCCTGCTGGACAGCAATACGATCATACATTTGTAAGTGCTGTTGCTAATTGTGTAAACTTTGCTGGTAACACTGCAAATCAACTAATCGATGCTCAGACTGCTCTATGCTCTGACGTTCAATCTGCTGTTGACTCATTAACAAGTATTGTAACTACAATTCTTTCTAATGGTAACCTCAGCACCATGCCTATTGAGGTTAACTATGGTAGTGGTAGAGGTCCTGGCGAACTTAAGTGTGCTCGTGACATCGGTTACTTTATCGATGCTATCTCTGTTGATATGTTCTGTGAAGGTAATAAGCATACTAGAACATTCACTGAGCAATACTTCACTAATGCTACTACACCTCTAAACAACGGTCTTGTTGGTGAAGAAGCAGAAAGTGTTACTGCTTTCAACACTGCTCTTAATGAAATGAAGAGAGCAGTTACTAACCAACTATACTATAAAGATCTCACTGTAACTGAAGGTGAGAGTCAATATGGAGATGGCAATGGCACTGTTGCTAGAAATTCTTCTACTGCATGTGCTGATGTTCAGAATGCTATCACTACACTAGGAACTATTGCTACTGATGCAATCACTGCTGGTAATATTACTGGTGGTATCTGGAACTCTGCTGCTAATGCTGGAACATTCATCACTGGCGAAGCTAAGTGTCGTAGAGATCTTGGTATCGTTGTTGATGCTGTTGCACAGGATCTCTGGTTTGGTGGTAACGAGTTTACTATCGCTGCAACTAAAGAATACTTTAATAATAATGCATTAATTGCTAACGGTGTTGATGCTGAAGTTGCACCTTCTATCACTGCATTCAAGCGTGCTGAAGATTTAATGCAGCGTGCATTAAATAACGTTTACTATGATCGTGACCTTAATATCACACTAGATCAGACAGGTGATCCACCAATCGTAGGTGACATCGAGTGTGATGCACATGACATGGTAACTTCTAACCTAGACTTCATTGCAGAAGAAGCATATCTTCGTATGATTGCTGCATATCCTGCTTACACACCACAGGCAAATAACACTGCACAGGATTGTAAGGATGATGTTATTACTGTCCTTAAAGAAGTTATGTGGGACGTTAAGTTTGGTGGTAACTATAAGACATATGATGCTGCTAAGATCTATGTCACTAACTACGATTATCAAACTGGTACTAACATCTCAACGTTCCTTGATGCTGAACGTGATGAAGCTGCTAAGGTAATGCTTGAGGCGAAGAACATCGCCATGCAGGTTATCAAGAATGAAACTGTAACCACTGATGTTTCTAATACTAAAACTCAAGTCATTGATACTACTATCGTAGAAGACTGGGATGCAACTGAACTACTACCTAAGTGTGGTTCAGCTGTCGCTGCTGTTGATACTTTGTTTGGTATCGTTATTCAAGCAATTGGTAATGATGGTGGCGTAGGTAATCTTGATGGTGTAGTTAGAACTACTCTTGATGGTCCTGATCCTGCATGGAACAAGGCACTCAATGTTATCAGCACTACTGCTACTTCTGTTACACTTAACGTTGGTGCATCTGCATCACAAGATCAATATCCACACACATTTATCGCAGCAGCTACTGGTGCTTTAGTATCTGGTGGTGCTTATGCTCATACATTTGTAAGTGCATCTGCTGACGCTGTTAACGTGGTTAACGGTAGTCCATTAACACCAATTAATGCAACATACGATGCTGCAAGTGGTGATCTAACTCTATACTTTGGAACTGCACATGGTGTAACCACTAGTGATCAACTATCTCTGGACAATAACTCACTCACATTCTCTTGTGATATGGGTAGAGATTCAACAACTAAGACTTATCCTCGTGCTGGATCTGATCCTGTTGCTGGTCAAAATGTTAACCCAACTGCTGTAACTGCAACCTCTATTACAATTAATGTTGGTGCATCTCCTCTAGTTGAGCACAATGTATCGAACGCTGTTTATGATCCTGCTACTGGTTCTGTTGCTCTTACGATTGGTTCTCACACAATAACCTCTGGTACTAGTGTCAAACTTAAGGAAGAATCTTTAATCTTCAAGTGTACTAAGGATCAGAATGTTATGACACATTCTTATCCTAGAGCATCTGGTAAGTATAGACCTGCTGCATATGCAGATGGTAACTGTTCTGATGTTCTAGCTACTGTTAACGCACTGATTGATATTACATGTAACTCCCTTAATGATGGTAACCTTAACAACTTACCACCTCTAAACAATGGTGAGTGGGATTGTGCAAACGTTCGTAGTTCTATCGAAGTTCTCTTTGATATTCTACAAGATGCAATCGTTGGTGGTACACTTGCTGGTTTACCTCCTCTTAACACTGGAGACTTCACAATCAATAACGAAGCATCCAAGTGTTTCCGTGATGTTACTTACATCGTTGATGCTGTTGTTAATGACTTACGACTTGGTGGTAACATTAACAGTATCCAAGCTGGTGAGGCATACTATGTTGGTAACAACCTAGAGTATATTGACGGTGAGAAGACTGAAACTCTAGATGCATGGAACTATGTTGGAGAGATGGCAACTGCTGCCATGAGAAACTTCGATGTTCTCGCATTCAACTGTTCTACAACTACTGGTTCTGCAATCGTTGATGTTAACGATACTCGTGGCATCATTATTGGTATGAGTGTCAAGGAATATGATGACACTGATCCAACTGCACCAGCATATGTCAATGGATTGCTACAAAGTGGAGCAACTCAACTAGTATCTAATATCCCTGCTGGTACATATGTCAAGAACATTGTAAGTAATACACAAATTGAACTTGGTGTTAATGGTTCTAGACTAACTGAAGGCAACACAGTCAACGCCTTACAGACTAGCACTACAACTGAACTATACTTTGTATATGAAAGTGGTATTTGGGCGGATACATTACCCACAACTAAGATTGTCGGTCCTGCAGGAACTGGTGAAGAGGTCATTCAAGACACCACAGTTTCTTCAACAAATAGAGAGTGTTCTGGTACTGCTAATGCTATTGAAACATTAGTCGGTAACATCACTACTATTATTAATAGTGGTCTTGGCACAGTTACTAGACAAGAGCAGACAGTTAACACTGCACTTCTTGCATCTAGAGCTACAGTATTTACGATTGACGTTTCTGGTAGTGGTCCTTCTAACCCACATGACTTTGAAACTGGTACAGCAGTTAGATTAGTTCCACGTCCACGTTTCGATCAAGTAACTGGTAAGTATGTTGATGTTGATAAGCGTCTTGTTAGACTACCTAATGGTTTTGATACTAACAGAACATACTATGTCATTGCACCAGGTAGAGTAACACAACCAGAGAATTACGGTGGTACATCATTCTTCGATGGTAGTGATCAAACTAGATTGATGCTTGCAACCTCTAGAGAGAACGCAGCATCTGGTATTTACATTTATGCATCTGAAACTGATGCAATTGATAAGGATGTTGAGATCGATCTCTATCAGTTTGTCTTAGATGACAAGTATGATCTACACAATTATACTGGTGTACTAAGTACATCAGTTAACGCTGGTATTCAAACAGATGTATCTCACATCTTTGATGCTCCTAATGCTGGTACTACACCTCAGAAAGCATTCATCAGAGCTGTTGAGGGTGGTGTTCTACCTCTAATCTCACAGACCTATGTTAACGATCCTCAGGTTGCAGTAACTGATTCACAGAACTCTGCTATCGGTAGAATCAATCCTAACATTGAGTTCTTCACTCGTTATCAGAACAATAAGACACTTACATTACACAAGACACATGCTGATGCAATTAACAATGTAAATCCAATTACATTTGCATCTGGTCAATCTGGTCTTGAGTTTAATGTTTATGCTAACAAGAGTCGTTCGCCAATGCGCTTCGATCCTGGTTTCACTGATGCTACTGCAACTAATGGTAAGTGGTACATCCAGTGTAAGGATGAGGTAACTGGTAGTGGTGATCCTACAGATAATATCTTCTGGAGAATTTCTCAGTCTGATTACGCTGATAGGCAGAGATCCACTGATATGTGGTATCAACGTCTAGAGGATAATCGTGACAAGGATGATAGAACATACAAATTACGTATGGTCATTCCTAAGTATCTTGAGAATGCAAGAGATCCTATTAATGGATTTGTTGTTAAGACAAGAACTGATGACACACGTAAGTTAGTACCTCAGAAGATTGTATTAAAACCAGTTGTAGGTACAGTATATGGTGCTCGTTTTGAAAACCCAGTACAAGCTGGTGAATATATTGGATACGATTCTGCTGATTTCAATACTAATAGTCTTAATTTAGATGCACAGTATGATCCATTTAAAAAGGATCAAACAGGTGCAGGCATTGAGTACAGAGCATTTGCAAGATTCACCTCTGGTATTCAAGCAACTATTCAATCTGGTCGTTATGTAGAAGATGTTTTAGATCCTTCTATCAAGTATCTTGAGTTAAATCTATATGATCATGCTGTTGATACTAGAAACTTCCCTGGATTAAGGAACGAGACATTTACTACAATTAAGATTACTGCTCCTCAAGGTGGTAACTTCGTAACTAGTAAGGTAGATAATACTTCTGGATCTCCTAATGCTATTAGTTTTACTGGTAATTCTTCTGGTTTAGCTAACGTTCATGCATATTATACTGTAAATGGTGAACATTACTTAATCATCAAGAACGTTCGCAGTGGTGATTTAGAGTACAGTGAATATGCCAATACAAGATTTACTCAAGGAACTGTCTTTGCTGACATGCTTGAGGATCAGGACATGGGCAAATCGCTTCCTCTAAAAACTCAAATCAGAAAAAATAATCCCCAGTTTTTCTACAAGCAAAACGGCGCTAACGTTTATACTATCACACCTGGCGACAGAATTCAAGATGACGCTGGTGTTGAATACTATGTTGATAGTGTTGAAGATGCAGGAGTTATCGAAGATACATTCTATATCTTCGGATATGACACTCTACAAAAGAGAATTTCTGGACAGCAAGATGGTATCTACTATCTAACTGCTCTCCGTGGTAACGTTTCACCATTCCCAACTGGTGCTGGTGTAACTAACAACTTCAAGAAGTTTAAGTTCTCTCAACCAGTCAGTAAGCTATATCCTCTTAACTATAGAAACGATCCTCTTTGGTTTAAGAAGTCTGGTACTTCACAAGAAGAAAAAGATCTATATGCTGCATTAATTGACCCACCACAGGTATACTCTGCTGCTGACAACTATGTACATGGTCTTGTCACAGTTAACGACTTTAAGAACTCTACAACCAGAGAGATGGTTGCAGACCTTACAGAACAACCTGCATTCTTGCTTAACACCTACACTGGTGTCAATGCAATTCAAGCACAAAGTGGTAATGCAACTTCTGGTTCTGAAGATCGCAGGATTCCAATTTCTGGTGATAGCACAGTTCTATCTGATCAGAGATATTATGTTGAACTTAGACGACCATCTATCGCTCGTGCTGGTAACCATACGTTTGAATATCTTGGTTTTGGTCCAGGTAACTACTCAACTGGTCTACCAGCTAGACAGGAAGTTGTACTAACACCTGAAGAAGACTTCTACGCACAGTCTAAGAAACAAGATGGTGGTATCGTATTCTATACAGGTATTAACTCACAAGGTGATCTATACATTGGTAACAGAAGAATTAATGCTATCACTGGTGAAGAGACATTTATAGACACTGCTACATTAGCAGATGATGGAGATGAGGATGACACAATTGGTGGTCTAGTTACTACCTTCGATACACCTGTAACATTCAACCAGAATATTACAGTTGTTGGTGGTGACGGACAGCTAGTCAACACATTTGAATCACCAATTACTATCGCTGTTCAAGATTCTGATCTAACACAGGCAAGACATGCATTAATCATTCGTTCTAACGTATCTTCTGTTGATCCTGTAACTCAGTTACAACAAGATGAAGGTCTAGACAGAACTGCATTTGCTCCTCCAACTGAAGGTGACATCAGACTAAGCAAGAACAGAATTCGTTCTGCTATCTTCCAGTTCAATGCTAGAGGAAATGGTCAGAGTTACATGTTCCAGACTCACACCATTAGCGGTGTTGCATCGAACATTACTCCTAATCAATCTCCATTAATTGCTTCTGGTGGTTCTAGAATTGATGCATCTCAATTTGTTACTTATGGTGGTGTTCTTGCTGCTCCTGGCGATGTTCTATTCAAAGGATCTGAGATTGGTAAGAATGGATCTATTGCATGGGTCTTATCTAACTACTTCTCTCAGATTGCAGATAATCAGATTGATAACATTGAGTTTGATGGTACTAACGTTGTTAAGATCTCCTTCAGAGACTTTAACAGTGGTGTTACTCTTTCTAACACTGATATTGGAATTACTTCTGCTTCTCAGATTAGAATCAAGAACTTCTACTATGATCCTAGATTGAATCTAACTTGGGTAGTATATGCTGCTAAACCAGGCGATGCATTCTCTCCAAGCAATAACTACTGTCACTTCCAAGTTATTGATCAGATCCCACAGGCAACTGAACCATGGGAAAATATTATTGCTGGAACTTCAGCAGGTGCAGATCAACCAACTATTGAGTTCTCTAATGCTAACTTCAAGGAAGTTGGTGTTCTAGGTGCTGAAGCACTGAGAACTGAAACTGAGACTATTGGTGAGTACAAGCTAGGCATCAACACTGTTGCTCGTGCTCCACATAGTGCATATACAAATGCATGGGTTGATACTCTAACAACTGATCCTCGTGCAAACCTTGATGTTGTTGGTAACACATTCATTAGCGGTAGAATTACAGGTGACTTCTTAGATCACACTAACTTCGCTGATCGTGACAAGACAGCAATCGACAATGCACTGTTAGTTGGTGGTGATAGTTCTGCTCCTAATGATGAGGCAGTCTTACGTGTTGCTACTACAAATAGTGGTCGTGTTGGTATTAATGTAGATAACTCTCAACTAGACAGAGCTCTGGTTGTTGACGGCACATCTAGATTTACTGATGATGTTCGCTTTGAACATGATATTGAAGTCAATGGTGATGATGGTGTAATTGCTGAGATTAGAACTTCTCAGACAACTGGCACATTTAATCTAATTGATGATACCACATTTACTGGAACAGTCAACTTCGGTAGCGAAGTTACTTATCTCAACATGTTGAATGATAGTGTTGATGATCAATTCATTAACATCGGTAGAGGATCTGCACATAGCAACATCTGGTTGGGTGCTACACCTGATAGCTCTGGTGTTGGTATCTCCAAGGTAGAAATTGGTGGTGCATATCTCAACTCTAATGAAGATCTATCTTACACCAAGATCAATACCAGAAACTTCAGAGTTGATGGTGATATGTGGCTCGGATTCCGTAGAGGAATTGGTGAGACTGTTGAACTTAAGTCTCAAGCATCACAAGTTGAATTCTTCTCTAACTCTGGTGGTCCTTCGATCCTTAACTTCGCACTAAATGCATCTGAGATTAACATCGCAGGTCAAGGTGGTAAGACTACGATTAACAACCAACTAGAGGTTGTTGCATCTGCTAAGTTCCTTGGTGATATGCATATGTGTGGTGGTGTTGCCTCCTTCGCATTTGAAGGTGGTAGAGCACAACTTGGCACAGATATTAGCGCACACGAAGATGGAATCTTAAGTGATACTCTCTTTAATAAGAATATTGATATCCTCAACATATTAGTTGTAGGAACTACAGAGGAAGGATATAACCAAGTTGATACCGCAGGTAGTGGAACTTGGGGTGGTGCAGCTTATCAGCAGGCAGTAAACATCGGTGGTGTAATTGAACCAACAGATCTATCCGCTCTATCTGGTGATCAGTTCTATCTACCACTTAAGAATCAACCAGTCAAAGCAAATGGTGATCCATACTTTGGAACTAATGATTATATCATTATTAATAGTGCTGTTGTTGGATCTGGTTCTTCTGCAACCAGTCACCCAGAAATTCTACAGATTGTAGAACTAACTAGAATCAACGCTGCTCCTTACTATGTTAAGGTTAAGCGTCGTCCATTCGGTGCATTTGGCGGTATCCTAGAAAATCATGCTGATACAACTCCTATCTTTAAGGTTAATGTACAGTTTGATGCTACATGGACTGAGCAAGCACTTGATAGCGATAGTAGTGCAACTGACAATGTATATCTCTCTGAGTTTGGTGGGTCACTTACTAATAACGATTACGTTATCGTTGATAGAGATGACTCTCCTAAAGTCCCAGAATATGTCAAGGTTGTTTCTCCATTAGATCAGCAAGTTCAGAAGTTTAGAGTTTCTAACTGTAGTGATCCTGATGAGGATGTATTCGTAGTCAACTCTGTAACTGGTGAGGTACAGATTGGTAATCCAAATATTCCTGGATCTGTTCTTACTATCAACTCTAGCTTAGCATTTGATGGTGGTTGTGGCACTCTAAATCAAGTTGAGTTTACTGGTAATATTGAATCTCGTTCTAGAGTTATTTCTAACGTTACTATTACAACTGCTAATAAGACACTCGCAGACATTAAACCAGGCGATTCTCTGAAGATTCTTACAGACTCCTGTCCTGTTAAGACTTTACAAGATACCAAAGTTGATTTCATCTTTGGTGGTGCTATCTATCTAAATCAATCATTCATTGGTGGTTCTTCTGCTACTGGTATAAGCATGAAGGCAGAGAGAGATGAACTCTTTACTGTCAAAGATGGTGGTGAAAATAGAACGTTTGAAATTAACTCTTGTTCTGGAACTACTGATATTGGATCTTACGTTGGCAGACTTGATGTAGGAATAGCATGGTCTAGCAATTCTTCTTATACTACTACTGCTTCTCTTGAGAGTGTAGTTGATCTAGATGATGTAGTTGCTTACAGTTACTATGTTGATCCACAGACTATTCAGTCAAATGGTCCTTCAACTACTATTTCTGCAGCAACTGCAACTGGAAATGATGCAACACTACTACAGATTCCTGTACAAAGTCTTGGTGAAGGTTCTGGTGCATTCGTTGTTGGTGATCTAATTGCTATTGGTCCTACTGCTTCCTTCGCTACTTCTGGACAACTTGAATTCCTTGAGATTGATGGTGTTATCACTGGTGCAATTCCTACTCTAATCGCAAAACGTGCTCAGGAAGGAACAGTTGAGATGACTCACAACGTTGGTGATTCTGTAAGAAGACTCATCAAACATAAAGATTGGTCTCGTGTTAATGATGCTGAGATCAGACAAAGACAGTCTGGCGGAGCTCCTGTTGATTATCTCTCTGTAATTATTGAGAGAGGATACATTGTACAACAGAAACTAGATTATAAGCAATGGATAAGATTTAGTAATAAGTCTAACAGTGAAGAGGTTCTAGCTGTTGTAAACGGTAGATTGGATGGAAAGATTCACACAACTGTGATGAATGAACAACTTGGTGATGGTGCCAAGTCTTATAGACAAGGTAGTCTACACGTTACCAACAATCTAACGTTGGGTGGCGGTGACTTTATCATCTATGATTCTGTTAGACAGACTGAACTATTCAAGTTAACCAACGATGATGGTCATGCTGATCACCAAGGTTTACTTAACTGGGATGCTGGTGTTGTTGCTAGAGGTGACTTCTTCTTATATCCATCATCTTGTCCAGAAAACGTTATTCAATCACTAGATTGTACTCCATCGTTCTCTATTGATAACCTTGGAAATGGCACAGTTAAAACTTCCCTAACTATTACGGGGGTATCGACTACTACACCTACCGAGACAAATGTATTCTCTGTACAAAATCTTGGAGTTAATGGTGCAGATCAATTTGAAGTCAAGCAAGATCGTTCTATTGATGCCTTTGGTATTAATAACTACTACACTAGCAATGGTGCAAGACACACCAGATATATTTCTGCTGCATCACCTGAAGCAGATCTAACTCTGGTTCCAAATATTGTTTACATGGCAAATATTCAATCAACACAAACCTTGATTGTAACTTTACCAGATGGAGCAAAAACTGGCGATGTTGTTAGATTGATTGACGTTGGTGGCAATCTTAAATATGATACCACACTTGTTATTAGAACCCCTGAAACCAGTGGAACTCCAATTCAAGGAGATTCTACAGGTACACTGTTTGGCGATAGAATTACACCATATCCTTCTGGTGAACTCGTTGTACAAACAGCAAATGCAGCATTTGCTTTGATCTATCTCGGTTCTACTGATAGTAATAATCAAATCGGAATTCCAACCAGTGTACAAGGTTGGTGGCTAATGGAGGTCTGATAAAAAAAGATGGCAAGTTACAACAGAATCAAAGCACAAAAAATCAGTCCTATCGGCACAATCATGCCATGGACTGGTAGCTCTAGTACATCCTCTCTTGTCCCTGATGCAATCCCTAAGGGGTGGGTTGTATTAAGGGGACAGCAACTAAGAGCAAGAGATTATCCTCTACTTGCACAGGTAGTTGGAAATTTATATGGTCCATTTAATGAACCAGGACAACCCTTTATTGGCATTTCTAATAGCTATCCAGTATACAATGATGATGATGTGTTTAATCTACCAACACTCAGTGAAGTATCTTTGATTGACTTGGAGAGTTCTGCATTAACTCCTGCAGAAGCATTTGTCGTTGGACAATATGTTTCTTTAAATGGTGTTGATTCTGCACAACAACCATTAACTAATGTTCTATCTTATATTGACATTAACTTCAGTGTTGATGTTAGTAGTGAACTGGCAGGAAAAATCAAAGGTATTGACTTTGAAGAACCAGCATACTTTGATACTCTTAGAATTATTCCTAGAAAATTAGGTGTAGAACACACTGCATCTCATACACACTCTAAACCTACTGATGGTTTCTATCCATCTGTAGAACTAGGTGGTGGTTATCTCGGATTGTTTGAAGCAGGTTTATTTGATGTACAAGATAGTGAATTCACTACTGGTGGTGATATTGGTTTAAACCCTCAAGAATCACAAGCAGATAGATTTAATCCTGGAACATTGACATGGACGGCATATGATCCTCAGGCAAATAGTCTTCCAACGATGTCTACATTCAGAAACTATTCTGATGATTCTGATGTTATTCCTATTGTACCAACAGTAAACAGAACTGTAGCACAGTATGCTAATACTGTTGAATATCAAGATGATAATAGCTGTATTACAAACGTACAACAACCAGCAGTTACTGCTCCATTCCCACCACCAGGAATCTATTTGGGACAAAGAAATTACTATCAATCTAGTGATGTTCCTGGTCCTAGAAGAGGAGAGGGTGTAACCTTTGTACCTCCTGCAGGTGCAACAAATGCGTTCCTATTGAAAGAAGATCTTACTGTATCTTCTGGATTTTATTCAAAGAGCGTGGGAGAGTGGACATACCTTTCTGGATCTATGGGATGGAATTCCATGGATGACCAAATAGTTAATAACTTCCCATTATCTGGTGGTGATGGTACTGGGATAATTGTCAACGCTACATTTGAACCATGGCCTGATCCTGCATTAGCAACAGGTGGATTCTCTGCCGCTCAAGGTGACTTTGCGATTTACGAGGATAGTCTCGGTAATTCAGAAGTACCAAACCCAAACAGTGAAGTAACTAGTTCTGGATATTACGCTGCTGCTATTAATAGATGGGCGTATAATAATGATGGAGCAAATGCTCAGCTTTGGAATGATGGAAGTGATTTTGTAGAAGAAGAATTTACCATGACTGGTGGTTCTGGAACTGGTATGGTTTTGAGAATTAGATGTGAAGCATGGCCACAACCATTCATTTCAGGTGCAGCAATTGATGTTGCTACATTACAAGGTTATCATAATGAAATTGATTCTGTTGAAAATGATCCCGCTTGGACAAATGGACCAGGACCTGATGGTTGGTACAACAGTAACAACATGGGTAATAATGATTGGTTCTATTCTCTTGATGGTTCTGCTGCACAATATTGGAATGGTTTTGGTGACTTTTTAGTTGCTACTTGTAAGACTAGTGATGGTACATTAGTATCATCTGATGGTAATGGTGTTGGTGCTGAAGTTAGAATTAGACTTGAACCAGTAAGAGGTTCAGGTAATAATCCTGCTTATCCTCCCAACTCAAGGTGGAAATTATTAGAAGTTGTAGATCCTGGTACTGGATTTACTGCTGGAGCAGAGCTACAGTGTTACTTTAATACTGATAGAAGACTTGCACTAGGACTTCCTAATACTTCTATGCAATCAATGGGTCCATTTGGTATCCTAAAAATTGGACAAGTATCTTCTGGTCAATCTTATCCATATAATAGTAGATTGAGAGTTGAATCTGTTATTGAAGCTGGAACAGGATATTCAGTTGGAGATATATTAAATTTCTCATTTAATACATCTAGAAGAATTAATCTTGGTCTTGGCAATTATTCATTCACTCCACAATCAATTAGATTGGATGGTATTGTCGTGAATGGTGGTAGTCCTATCAATACTAGATACAAGATTAATACTATTAATAATCAAGGAGAAGGTTATAATACTGGCAACACACTAACTTTCCCAACAGCTCAGTTTAGTCCATTTAGTCCTGCTATTAGTACAGAATTGTTTAGAGTTGATACAATTTTCTCTGGTCCTACTGGTGGTGGATCTGGTGTTGATACAGATGAGGAAGATTATTATGGTGCTATTGGTGAAGGTAGAGATACTCCTTACCCAGTTACATTGAATCATGGTGCTGATGCATTTACATCTAACTCGCTTGGATCTCATAATCACTTTACTGTTGATTTAACAATGACTAAGGGACAGATGGATTTGCCTGGTACTATTCTGATAAATAATATGACGACTGGAAATGTTGAACCTATCAATGTTGACAGAGGATTGAGCGTACAGATTAATCCTAATACACCATCCCTAACTGTACTGTATATTATCAGAGCATATTAATATGGCAGTATTTTATAGCAGAGAAAAAGCAAAGTTAGGAACACTAACTGGATCTATTATTAATTGGTCAGACCAATTAACATCAACTGATCCAGAAGATCCTAACACTCTGGCAGATCTACCAGCAGGTTATCTTAGATGTGATGGTTCTGTATATCAAGCAGAAGTTTTTCCACAGTTAGCAGAAGTTTTGGGAGTTGGCACTAGCTGTAGGTATAAAAAACCTGATACTGATTTGTTATCTAATCAATTTCAGGTCCCTGATCTAGGTGCCAAGAGTATCAGAGCATCAAACTCTGCAAACTTAGGTGATTATGTTGATACTTACTTACAGAATGATTCTGGTCAAACTATCACCAAATCTGGTGTTGGACTAGAAGTTAGTTCAAACATTGGTTCAGTATTTGAAGTTCAATATCAAGGAAATTTCTTCATTCCATCTCAGTCTCTAACAATTACTGGTCAACCAGGATTTACAAGATCTACTGGTAACTATACAGAAGAATCTGAAGTATTGTCAACTGCTTTCCAACCACATGCTCACTTCCATGATGGTAAGAGAGCAAGGACTGCTGCTTCTAATAATAATGAGTTTGGTATTTTTGGTAGAAACTCATATACTTCCAAATCTACTCTATGCATTATGCCATGGGCAAACAATACTGCTCAACCATTATGTCAAGCAGTAGCTTCTATTGAGAAAGCATCTCAGACACAAAGAGTTAATGGTCCTGCTGGATGTATTTTCGGTGGTAACAAAAGAATTTATTATGGTGCATGTTGGTCTGGTTGTACTTTTGATCAACAAAGTAAGTGTTTGATTCCTGGAAATATTCCTGATCAAGGTACATTTGGTTGTGCTACTGGTGGATCCCAAGGTGGATTTGCTGTTTGGAATGAAGACAGCGGACAATGTGGTAATATCAATTACAGTGGTCTTATGGGATGTACTGTTGAAGACCCATGTATTATTGGTCCTATTTACTGTAATGATAAAGATGGTTTAGTGCAAGTAGATGCTAACTATACACCATCAACTGTCAGTCAAGCAACTCAACTTCCTTTTGATTCTCAACCAAACGTAGCAACTTTTGGTGCAGTTAATAATGTAGTTAATGATGTAGAATCATTTGGTAATGAATGTAATCACAGACACTTTGTTCCTTTTGAACAAGATGATCATACCTATGAGGTAAAAACAAATGCGGTAAACGTTCCTGCTACAGACATTGTATCTATTATTCAGATAGATATCAATGAAGAAAATAAAGCAGATGGTTATATTCAACCATTTTTAGTTCAAGAGTTTTTGATTAAGTATTAAACAGATGGCATCATATAGGGATTCATACGCTAATTACTTGTCTGATAAGGGTGGAAAACACACCCCTGTTGGTACGATTCTTCCTGTGTTTGTTGGTACTGATCAACAGACTGATGGTGAGAATCCAGAATATAGTTATCAAAGTCATCTATATTGTGATGGCAGTGAAGTAAATATCAGAGACTATCCAGAATTATATTCTATCATCAGAAATAGATATGGTGGCGCAGCTGCGGTAACTATTACTCAATCTGCAAATCCTGGTGGATTAAGAAGATCATATATTATTAACAATAAAGTATTCTTTCAGTTTTATAAGGATGCTACTAATGATAAGGTAAACGTACAGATGCCTTATCCTTATAACTCTGCAATGAGATTTGAGTTATTGGGACAGTTTCCCACAGCTAATGGCATTTTTAATACAACTACTTTTTATTCATTAAAAGAACCAACTGAAGATGTAAGTGGTCAGGCACAAACAGATGAGTTTGCATATGAAGTAGTAGTTCCTGATACTGTTGATGTATCTACATTCCCAACATCACAATATACATGGTCATTTGTTACTCCATCTTCTGCATTACATCCACAAATTGTAATTCAAAAATCATTTTCTATTAGAGATTATCCTTATAATATTGGTACTTTCAAGTTACCAGATTATAGAAATAGGAAGATTTTAGGATTTGGTAATGTTAATGGTGCTGGTACAGCAACACCACAAAATGCTATTAATAACTTTGTAGGACAAACTGGTGGACAGTGGTACATTGCTAAGAACACACTGATTGATAGTGGAGAATTTTTTAACGTTGGTGACGTAAAAACAACAGGATACAGTGATATTGTTGCTGACATTACTGCATACACTGTTGGTAGTGTTAAGTATAGAGTGGGTCCAATGGACGACTATACATTCCCATTCCCACCTGAGCATAACCATAGAATCCTATCGGTAGAGGTTGATGAAACCAAACAAGCAGAGCTAGGACCATCTGAAGTAGATAAATTTGCTGTTAACTATATTAATGGTAGAGCAAACATCAGTCTGTTTGAACCAGAAGGTGCTTCTGGATCTGCATTAGGACACTCTCATGGTATTATTGGAACAGCACTACCAAGTGCTGCCATGGCAACATATGGAAACGTTCCTGGAATTGGTGATAGAGATGCATCTTACAACTATTCTGTATCAGAATCTGCAGCTTTGAATCTATTGACAATGACATATGATTCTGGTACTGGTTATATTACTATCAATACTGATGGAAATCATGGATTTGGTGTAGGTGATAACATTTCTGTTAGTGGAGCAACTCCACTTACATATAGTGGCACCTTTACTGTTATTGCTCCTGGATTAGGTGGAGCGAATTTTAATGTATTACCTAGAACAGGAGAAATTCCTGGTATTAGTCCAGCTACACTTGGAGCAGGTGCAAATGTAAAATTAGCAAATGGATATTTTGTAGAGACTGAAACTACTCAAGCACCAAGAGTATATGTTGTTGATGGTAACACATTAGTTGGTGGTAAGCAAGCAGAGTTTGAAATTCCAGGAAATGCTACTACTCTAAAGGAAGATATTATCACATCACCAGAAAGTAGAACTATTAGTGTTCCTTCACCATCATTAGGTGATGTTATTGGAATTGAAGCAGTAATGACCGCACCTGGTGGTGGCGGTGCTGATAGTGATAACGATGGTTCAGATGGTGGATCCGCTTCACTTACTCTTGACGTTGATGGTCAATTGTATACTATCACTGCATTTGGTGGTAAAGGTGGACAAGCTGGAAATAGTGGTGGTGCAGCTGGAGATGGTGGAACATTATCAATCCCTGCTTCATTAGCAACAGATAGTAGATTTAATATTACAATTACAGAAGGTATTGATGGTGAACAAGGCGGTGGTGGTGGATCTTCCACGTCTTTCACTCTTGGTGGTGGTGGAGGTCAAAGTCCACAAGCTTTCAACAAAGGTGGCAATGGTCAAGCAACTGGATTCCAAGCTACAATTAATGAACCAGAACAAACATTTACTAGCAATGGTTCTTGGAGTGTCCCTGTTGCAGCTGCAGGAGAGCAAAGTAGAAGTATTAGCATTCAAGTAGGTGGCGGTGGTGGTGGTTCTGGCAACCCAAATGCTAACTCTGGATGTAGTGCATCATGGCCAGGTTGGCCAACATCAACTGGTGGCAAGACTGGTGCTAGTGGTGGTTATGGTGGTAGAGGTGCAAGATTAATAGGATCATTACAACAGCAAGGAGGAACACTAAATTGGGAAATTGGTCAAGGTGGTGGAGCTGGATTTAACAATGTAGATGGTAACAATGGAACTGGTTCTGAAGCAGGTTCTGCTGGTGGAGGAAATGGTGCTGGTGGAACCCAAGGTGGATCTTCTGGTGTTGGTGCATGGGGTAACGGCGCAACTGGTGGCGGTGGCGGTGGTGTTACAGGTTTATTTTATGATGGTGTTGCTATTGCTGGAGCTGGCGGTGGAGGCGGCGGCGGTGGATCAGGTGGTGGTTTCAACGGTGGTGGTACTACTGATGGTTGCTATCCTGGTGGAGACAATCAAGCTTCTTCTCAAGGTCTAATCGCATCTAGTAGTGCTCTTGACTTTACTGATGGTGCTAACGGATCTTCTGGTAGTTGTACCGCAGGATCTGGTGCAGGTGGTGGTTGTGGTTGTGGTGTCACTGGACAAGCATCGGGTGGTGTAGGTGGTCAGGCAGGTGTCGGTCACAATGGTAATGGTGGCGGTACAGGTGGTCGTCGTGGTGCTTCAGCATATAGAACTGATTTCTGGTCTGGTGCTGTAAGTTTGGATTCTGTAGGTGCTCTCCCATCATCAAATGGTTTTGTTAAAATTCAATTCAGTAGAACAACACTACAATATGATCCTGTTGGTGGTGCTGGTGGTCAAGGTGCAACAATTTCTATTGAAATTAATGACATTGTTGCTCCTGTTGTTGCAACATTACAAGCTGCTGGTAATGGTGGTGGACTAGCACAAGATGGTGGTAATGGTCAAGTTTATGTGAGATATGCTGGTCAAGAAGCAGGTACTACACTACCAGGTGAAACTACAATTCCAACTGGTAAGTATTATGATGGATCTGCAAATGGTACACCAAGTGGTGCTCCTAAAGATGGAAATATTTGGCAATCTTCTACTGATGATAATCTAAAACAAATTGGTTTTGGTATTGGTACTGGTAACAGTGCTGGATTCTCATCCGCAAATATTCCTTTTGCAGGACAAAATAAAATCACACAGTATATTAAATTTACTGGTGCTGCAACTGCAGCAAGTGGTGATAGACAATTAGTAGTAGGAACACTTGCATTATCAACTGTAAATGCAATAAGGTTTACTATTATTAGGGGTAATTCAGTTAATGGTGGTGAAACACCAGATGAAGCGATAAATTTATACTATCAAAAACAAGGATCAACAAACACTACACTGTTCCAAGAAATCTTACTTGCTTCTAGTAGTGAATCTGGATGGCAAGCAATTGATATACCATTAGCAGAAGGTTCTCCCATCAGAGACGATGGCATGACACTTATATTATCACAAGATAGACCAAATGGTGCAAATGACAATGCTACAGCTGGTGCTGATAACTATGGTCTTGCTGCTATTACATTATTCTATGCTCCAACAACACAAAATACTTTTATATCTACTGGCGGCGCATCTCTACAAGGTAACTTAGATGATGCTGGAGCTCCAATTAACTCGGATGTAGGTATCAGTCAAGTAAGACGTGAGGTTACTGCAAGAGATGCAGCCTTGACAGTTACGGATGGAACGTTTACAATGTCATCATCTACACCTATTGTTACTACAGCAACGGTTGTATCAGAAAGTGATATTCCGCTAATTACTAAGTATCATAGAGTAAAATATTTGATCAAGGCAATCTAAAATAATGGCAGAACAATTTATATTTCCTCCAGAGAAACTGGTTGGTGATTTTCGTGACTTTATCGGTGTATGGGATGGTTTCATGCCAAAAGAAATGTGTGATGATATCATTCGTAAATGTCTAGAGGCAAGACACAATAATGGTTGGATGAATGTAGACAATGGTTCTACACAGTTTCCAAGTGCTAAGTTAGGTCGTAGTGACTTTCAATACTTGTTTAATGAGCACGAGAGTCATTTATCTAATCAAGTAAGAGAATATCTAAAATGTTGTGTCTCAAGCTATGTCATTGAGTATGCTGCATTGAAACCAACAAAGATGCTTACAAATATTATTAAGTTTCAACTAACACCTCCTCGTGGTGGTTATCATGAATGGCATTACGAAACATCATCTTATTTTGCTGCTAGTCGTGAGTTAGTATGGACAATCTATCTTAATGATATGCCTGATGGTGAAGCAGAAACAGAGTTTATCTATCAAAAACGTAGGATTCAACCGAAGAAAGGTAGGATTGTAATCTGGCCAGCAGGATTTACTCATACACACAGAGGAAATACTGTGTTCTCACAAGATAAATACATCTTGACAGGATGGATTCATAAAACAGTATAGACATGGAAATCGCATCACCAGCAAAAACAGCATTATACTTGAATGCATTTGATAAGAACATTCAAGTAGACGGTGTTATCAAAACATTTGACGATGAATATTGGGTAGCAAACATTGTTCCTATCCTGTATCCTCTATGGGATTCTGATAAAGATAAGTTAGAAGTCTTTGTTAAGTACAAGGATGGTACTACAAAAATGAACAAGACCAAGTATCAACGTCAGCAAAAGACTGGTGTATACAAGTGGGTCTCTTATCAGTTTGACTTATCACCTTTCCCCAGTGAAGTAGATACTCTATGTACTCGTCTCATGGAGAAGTATACAGAGTATAGAGTAGGACAAGAGAATGATCTAGAGAGATCACTAGCAGGTCAGTTTGCTAAGTCTGCTATTCTTAACTGGAATAAGGTATCACTAATTAGAAACTTCTTACTTAGTGACAGTGATTGGACACAACTAGGTGATGCACCACTCACTGATGATCAAAAAACAAATTGGAGAGCATATCGTGCGAAGCTAAGAGATATGCCAGACGAACAAAAAGAGATTGCTGCTAACATGGTTGTGTTCCCAGTAACACCATCTAAGCATGAAGCAATGGCAGATGGCAAGGAGTATCTATCTGATCAAAATGATCATTTTTATAGAATGAATCAGGTAGTATACAGTAAGTTTGCGGATAGAATTACTAATTATCTTGCAATTGCAATCTCTACAGCAGCAATCGATGACATGCCTGTTACCAAGGTATACAAACCAGCAACAGGTGATGCTTCCCTTGATACTGTTCTAGAAATGATTGAAGACGGAGAGATCGGGTAATGTTAATTTCATTTAATCCCAAAACAGAAGCAATGCTAGTAGCAGACTATGCTGCTGTAGCTAATAAGTGTGTTATTGTTGTTGATAATAGTAAGTATCACACACTGTCTACTACAAAGAAAGCAGAAGTCTTTACGTGGTATGAGGATATCATGCCAGAAGCAGAGATCGATAGGATCTTTGAACTAAAGACAGTATACTATTATTTCCCCAATGAGCAGACTGCAGTGGACAGTTGTTACGACTGGTTCCCACAACCACAGAATTGCCCTGATGCTGACCATCACATTCCAGCATATGTGATCAAACCTAATGGTGGCATCCCATACGTTAACGCAGATCCAACACCACCTGCAGGTTGACACGCCATTGATGGTGTGGTAGTATGTCTTCATCCAGCATTAAACTATGAAGGTTCCTAACAAACCAGAACTCACACATATGCAGATCCAAGCTATTCTGAGGGAAAATTCAATCCCTGAGGATCAGATCAAATATATTGGTGATAAAGAATACACAACACATTATGCTGCTCATCCTGAATACCATGGAGATATTATGCCATGGTATTTGATTGGTGGTGAGCATGAGGTGCCAGTTTGTGACATTGGATCAATTGATCAGGTAGACGAAGACGATTGTGTGCCTGAAGATGATGGTTGGGGTCCTGCTGGTCCTCCAACTGTAAATTAATTTGTTTCGATTTCCCCTTAAAACACTGTAAACCACTAGAAACCGAGTATAATATGGACTGGGACACTACTAAGGAAGAAAAACGCAAAGATTCATTCTTTATTTTTTATGAGAGTGTTCTAAAACCAGATCATAAGCTACGTGAAGCTGCACATGATCAGCAATGCTATCATGAACTGCTAGAATGGCGTGGAGAGATCATTGAATACTTAGACCGTCGTCGTAATGAGGAACTTTTATGAGCACACCTATTGTTGGTGCTGATACCACCTATGAAGAACATCGTAGGGATCGATTACAAGAATGTATCGAAGACTATCTTCAAGATGGTTTTGGAGACAATACTGATCCACGATACGTATACGAAGAAATGCTGGTAGTTATTCAACAGCTAGCAGACTATCATGAAAAACATCGAGCACGTTACATAGAACTAAAAAGTTACATGCTTGGTTATAGTCCTCTTCCTGATAGATTTTGATGGACAAAAAAGAGAGAATCCTGCTTGCATTACAGGATATACATACTGTGACCAAACTGATTGATGGCATTGACTATCACGGTTACATGATTAATAAACTTATCATGGTTGAGGTCGAACTAGAACGGCAACTTACTAATTTGATTCACAATGAACGAAGAGGAATTCAAAGCAGCACTTCAGAATATGCTGCAGATGCAAAATTCAGTACAGAACAACAACGATCAGAATTTTCAGATTCTGCAGGCACAAATCGATAGACTGCAGACACAACTGAATGAACTGAATGATCTCAAAGAGATGTTCAGATTACCAAAACCACAGAACAAAGATCGTAAGTTGTTTGATGAAAAAGAGTGACTTTGCATTACTTCAACCTGTACAATGGCGTGACATTACAGGTTACATTTCTTTCATCGATGATGCTTATCTAACGATTTGCTTCAGAGACATCCCACTGCCTGAGTCAGCAAACTCGCGGTGGGGTCGTCATTATGTTAACATTTTAGTATACCCTCCTTATTGGCATGAAATACGCTGTTGTATGGATGAGAACAAAAAAGAAGGGCACGTCCCGCCAGCAAGCGATCTTTTACAATTTGGACGATGCCGCAGCGTGGGAACAGCACATAAACAGAACGGTACACGCAAAAACTGACATCATTCCTATTTTCAATGACAATTGAGCTAATGACTTACACCAAAGAACAATTGATTGATGCACTCGTTCATGAATGGGAGTATCTCTGCCATGATGATTATGATCCAGAAGATGATACACCAGAGGAGTATCGTTTGAAGATGGAGTTTCTCAATATTGAAGAACTGATTGAAGAAACATCAACTGGTGAAGGTTACACACTCGATGAGTTTATGGACAACCATGGGTGACAGTTGAGCTAGTGTCCACTCGACCCTCCGCATGACCCCCGCACCCCTTATAATAAAGAGGTCATCAAGGGAGCACCCAATGCAACTCACTAACTCTGTCTGTATCGTTGACTTCTTCCCTGAAGCATTCATTGCTGAAGCATGTGATGTTCATGGTATTAAAACATGTGTTAAGCGTTTTGTCAAGCGTGTGACCTTCCCTTCCGATTATGGTAAGGACATGGTATCATGGTCAACTATTACAGCACTGACTTTCTCTCATGAGGTCAACTCACGTATCGCTGGTGGTGCAGATGTTACTGCATTTCACACTGATAAGTGTCCTGACCGTTACTCTGGTTTCTCCTGTGTCTGCTGAGAGGCATCTAGGAGCGACTGCAACGCCCCTTTAACCTATTATTGCTATGAATACCCGTTCTATGGAACTGACCGTTAATCAGGTCAATTTCATTATTGATATGATGTGGGATACAGATCCCAAAGTTAGCGAGAAACTTGCGAGGCAGAATCATGTAGATGATATTCAATTACACGATCAACTTCAACACCAACTTCACAACAATCCTAGAACAAATGACTAGCTTCGACACCTTTATTGAAAAAATGGCATCACAACCTGATGTTATCGCCGCTGTTGCTAAGAGCAACCGAGAATGGGAGGAAGCAGCAGCAGCAGAATTAGAAATCACTGTAGACGAACTCCTGTCTCAGTTGAACAGTCGTGTGACAAATGGCAAACTGCCACACCAGAGGATGCACGGTCACTGATTGACCCTATAATAAGGACATCAAGAGGACACCACCCATGCCTAACGCTTACGAGATCAGCATCTGCAACGAAGATCTGACCACTAGCATTTTCTATATCACTCGCCGTCCTACCAAGTCACTGCGCGGTCTCAACCGTCAGCACAACAATGTGGTGAATGATGTGGTTAATTCTATTCGTGAAGTGCGTGGATGGCGTCGTCTCACTGTTAAGCGTGTGCCACTTGCAGAAGTTGCACAAGGTAGCGTGTAATCGCTTCCTACCTTGCTATACTAAGTACATCAACACAAAAGACACATGACCACATCTTCCTTCGCTGACTTCGCTGCCACTGCTCAAGATAGAGCAGACGACGCGGCAAATGTATATCATTACACTGAGATTCTCTGTGAAGCACTCGTTCAAAACTTCATTGAGTACAATACACACTCTATGAAGCGCAGCGCCCTCACTGCAGAAACAAAATCAGAAGCAGAATACTACACTAATCGCGCTAAGGAGATTGCTGAGAAACCTGACTACAGCTTCACCATTGAAACTGGACGTAAGTATCTCAAGGTCATCATGAATGATTGTACTGGTAGCAGTAGTGTCCATGCATTTGTTGACAAAAAGACTGGTGAACTCTACAAACCAGCAGGATGGCGTGCTCCTGCAAAGCATGTCCGTGGTAATCTGCTAGATTCCGCTAGTAGGGAAGATGTTTTGAGTCGCTGCGACTGGGCGGGTGGGTATCTCTACTTGCGTTGACACCCAACCCATTATACATTATACTACATAGGTCACCCTGCTTTTAATCTCATGTCTTCTCCTAATTTCTATCTCGTTGCCGAAGGTAACGCTTATGCATTAGATGATGACGGCACTCCATATGGTGCTGCTGTATTCCAAGATGGTTCTGTCGATTGGGACAACTCCTTCGATCTAGAACCAGATGAGGATGATATTGAGTATGTTGCACACATGTGCCAACTCCTTGTACAAGCACAAGGATTAACTATTGAACACAACAACGAGGTCTTTGTTAAATGAGTAAACCAAACCCACTAGCTGAGTATATCACCACGCTAGTTGAACCATTCTCGAATCGTCACACACGAGGTGAGTATACTATTTCAGTTGCTCCTCGTGCTGATCTGGATGATGAAGGTGTCGAACGGTATTGGCGAGCATTCTCTAAGTTTCCTAACGATTTTGCCTCAGCACTCAACCGTATGCTGCCTAAGGATGTAGAATTCATCCAGTACGATCACCTGTCAAACACACTTACTCTCATCAAAAAATGAACAACGAAGACGTACTCCGCATTTCCCAGCAACGTGATGACATTTATGATTGGGTAGTAGAACGTTTCAGGTATTTCATGGAGAACGATGAAATTGACAATGCGCTATGCCTTGCTGATGAGTTCTTTGAATGGATGGACCCTGATCAACTAGATAACGAGCAGACATTATTCACTAACGAGGATGAACTCAAAGAACGATTCCTTGAAATCACAGAAGGTTGATGACACCATGAAGACATTGATACTTGATTATATCAATCAGAGTAACAATGGTAACCATGCTCAAGCAGAAGTCATCCTACACAAAATTAATATGATGAGGAAGCTAACTGATGACAGTTAATTGTATTTCAGCGTTCCCCTCTCCCATTCTACAATTTGGTGTGTCCGACTTTGCTGATCAACGTCAGCAGATGGTGGATAACATTTACTCTGTGATGGAAACAACTGAGTCTGTCAGTCTATCAAACGAAGGTGGATGGCAGTCTCCAACTCAAGAACCACAACCAAAGGTGCTGTTTGAGAGTGTCAATGATATTATGACACAATTTCTTAATGAAGAACTACAGTACAGTATTGGTAATGTGTGGTATAATGTGAATACTGAAGGTTCATTCAATCATAAGCATACTCATCCAGGATGTGATCTTGCTGCTGTATTCTATGTGAAAGTTCCTGAAGGTGATTGTGGTAGGCTTGAGATTGAGAATCCAAACTACTTCAATCAAGTTAAACTACTAGATGCGATGAAACCAGACATCAAGGAGAGTATGATCGCGTTCACTTCTATGTGGTTTAATCCTATAGAAGGAACTGGTCTCATCTTCCCATCTAATCTAGTACATCGTGTATCAAAGAACAACACTCAAGAAGACAGGATTAGTATTTCATGGAACATGCACGTCAATTAATGCGGCAAATGATTGCTGCTGGATTATGTTTAGGATTGTCAGGTGTAGCACTAGCTAATGAAGACAAGATCACGCAAGGTTTTAAATCATACGACGCCATGGGTTGTATGTTATTGCGTGAGTGTAAAGAGGATGTTGATGAAGTCTTCACTCTATTAGATATCTCAAATGAGTATCCGAATACAGAAGCATACACACAACACTCAGAAGAATTCAACACGATGTTGATGACACTGAATCAAATCGGTGTCAAGGTATTCCTTGCTGAT